>VTLG01009614.1_pt1 | contig 24741 bp, 37 predicted proteins | sample 4694571 | NCBI WGS metagenome assembly VTLG01 (sample SAMN12604809, study PRJNA352737) | marine metagenome | biome: ENVO:00000447; feature: ENVO:00000209|ENVO:00000569|ENVO:01000036; material: ENVO:00002151; isolation source: viral sequences binned using virsorter ...
CGAATTTGTCATGACAGCTGATGCAGTTAGAGGTGCAGGAGACGGAAGCATTGAAAAGGGTGCACAAAAGATGTATGACACAATGAAGAAACTAGAGGATAAAGTAGCATAATGGCAGAAACAGTACAAAGAGTATTACCCGCACCGTTTGTTGAGGCACTAGGTCAAACTTTTGCTGATCAACTAACAACAAGAGCGGCTACACCTATCGATACATCTAAATTTGCACCAACAGTGGCTGCGCAAGATCCATTACAAACACAAGCTGCAACGCTTGCGGCTTCTGGTGTTGGAGCGTTTCAACCTCTTTTAACTTCTGCTGCAGCAAGAGGAACAGAAGCGGCAACACAATTAGGTGGAGTCCCTGCAGCTATTTCTGCAGCTGATTTAAGATTAGCAAATGTTCCTGGAGCGATTACAGCTGCACAACAAGGACTTACCGATGCAGGCACAACATTAACAGGAGCAGCAGGACTTACTGGACCGACTGCATATCAAGCTTATACATCACCTTTTCAACAAGACGTTATTGATACAACACTTGCAGAATTTGATAGACAAAGACAAATAGAGGAAGCAAGACAAGCAGCAGGAGTATTAGGAATAGCTGGTGCATTTGGTGGTGGACGTGAGGGAGTTTTACAAGCAGAGTTTAAAGCAAGATCAGATGCAAACAGAGCAGCACTACAAGCTGGATTATTACAACAAGGATTTACACAAGCACAACAGTTAGCAGGTGCAGATTTTGCTAGAAGAATAGGATTAACGGAAGCACAAGCTGGACTAGCTAGACAACAATTAGGCATTGGTCAAGCTGAACAAAGTTTAGCACAATCTGCACTAGGTATTGGTGGAGCAAGAGCAGGTTTAGCAGCTGACCTTCAACGTTTAGGTGGTTTTGAAGCTGGACTAGGTGCACAAACGCAAGCACTAGGTCAACAAGATATTTCACAACTTGGTAGAATTGGTGGTATTCAACAAGCTTTTGCTCAAGCACAATTAGATGCAGCAAGACAAGCTGCAAGAGAAGCAGAACTAGAACCATTACAAAGATTACAACTATTACAATCAGGTGTAGGAACAGTTATATCTGGATATCCGCAAAGAGATGCTTTTGTAACACAACCAGACCCTAGCCCATTACAAACAGCTCTTGGTGTTGGATCAACTCTTGCAGGAATATACGGAGTTTTAAATCCTAGACCATTATTTGGATCATAACAATGAGTAGAATATTAAAAAGACCCATGTTTAGAAAAGGTGGACCTGCCATGGAAGGTGTGATGACCGGTATTGAAGATAGAACTAATTTTGCAAATGGCACAACTCAACAAATGATAGAGGAAAGAAGAAAATTGTTACAAGCGGCAGTTGGTGAACCTTCAAGAGGTGCAGCACTTACGAACTTTCTTTTACGATTTGGTCCAGCGATTGCATCTAGACCTAGCACAGGTAATATTTTTCAAGACGTATTAGGAGCGGCACAAGCGCCGGCGGCTGATTTAGCAAAACAAGTAGGAGCTGAAGATGCGTTTAGAAGACAAATTGGATTAAGTGCAGCAACACAGGTTATTGGTGAACAAGCAGAACTAGCAAAATTAGAAAGAAAACTAGGACTTGAAAAAGGAACAATAGAAAAAAATGCACAAGATCTTTTTAGAACAGGACGATATAAAACAATGGAAGAAGCGAGAATAGCTTCTGCAGATAAATTTATATACGGTGTTGATAAAAGTAAGGATACACAAAGAAAAGCTTTGGAAGGACAGGGTATCCTAGACACAGTTGAACAAGATGCAATTATTGGTGCACGATTAAAGTATAATAAATTAAAAGATGAGTTTAAAAAGAAAACGGATATCACAAGATCTACTATAACAACTTCACATCTTGAGAACGCTAGACCCGATGAAAAAGGCATATTAAAAGTTAAACAAGGTAGAACAGGTCGATATACAGAGGATACTGTTTATATGAATCCAACTGATCAACAAGCTTACGTATATAGAAACGGTAATTTTGTAATAATTCCAAATGCCTTCAAATAGGAGGATAGATGTCGTCTGAAAAATTTGTACCAATACCAGGAACAGTAACAGAAAAAGATTTTAGAAAAAAACCAATAGAAGCTGGTCTTGCTGATTTTTTTAGTTTAGGTGATGAAGCACCTGATAATGAAGTTGGTGCTTTTACGGCCATGCTAGCAGGTGCTGTTGATGGTGTTATAAAAGTTCCTTATGGTTTTGTGCAATTAGGTGCAGAAATATTAGATGCTTTTCAAGAAGATGGTATTCCGGTTGATCAAGGTTATGCAGCTAGATTAGATAAAGCTTTTTATGATACCTTTGTTGGTAAAATATCTAAAGCTGCAGAAGAGACAGCAAGAGAAAGAGCAGCAGGAAGATTAGTTTCTGCTTTTGTACAAATATATAATACAGCAAAAGTTGGTGCTAATATAACTTTAAAAGGAGCAGAGAAAGCAAGAGCCATTGCTAATAAATATATTACTGCAGCTAAAAATAATAAAGTTGTTATACCAAGCAACAATAATTTAAAAGCACTTAAAAAAACAAAAGAACTTAATAAACTAGCTGGTACAAAAAGATTTGCTACTGTAGCCGGAGGAGGTGGAGTTGGAGCTGCTTTTGTTGCAGACATTGAAGACATTGGAACTTTTGGTGATGTTTTTGGTGGAGCAACAGCATTAGATCGAGAAGATAGAGCTCTTGCTCAAGATGATGCAGTAAGAAAATTAAGTAACAGATTTAAGTTTGGACTAGAAAATGCTTTAATTACTGTGCCGTTTGTTTATGGTGGTAAATTAATTGGTAATTTATTGTCAAAGCAAAGTAAAGATTTAGCTTATAGTAATTCACAAATTGAAAGACTTATTGATAAAACTTTTAGAGAGGGTTTTCAAGCAAGAGGTAAAAAAGATCCTAAATTATTTCAAGAACAAATACAAGCATTAGGTCGAATTGAACGAAGAGACTTAACTGCAAAAGATCTTGTAAAAGACATTGATATTAATTTAGCAAAAGTTGTTGAAAAATCAAAACCACTTACTAATGATGGAACACCGGGTCGTGTGTTAGGTAAAATGGATGAATTATTATTTTCTGGTTCAGATCAAACTTTAGGTAACCGAATTATATTTACTGGATTTGATGAAAAAAAATTAAAAGAATTTAAAAATTATGTGGGTAATTTTGGAATTGAAGATGAAGGGGCAGAAGTTTTAATTGGAACTTTAGCTAAAGTTAGAGAAGCAATGAATACGGCTAAAAATGCCTTATATGGTGGTCAAGCAACTCCTTTAAACATAACTGAGTTCAATAACCTAATGTCTGAAAGATTTACTAATTTTTTTAGATCAGAGTATAGAATATTTACCGACAAAAATTTTTTTGGTATAAAAAATTATAAACCTACACAAGAATCCATTAATGACGTAAAACAAATTATAGCTAGATATGGGCAAAGTGTTGGTAAAGCTTACGATGATACAGATTTAGATCTTTTAACTAAAGGTATTTTACAAAATGTTACACAAAATCCTTTAACAAAAACCCCAGAGTTTCCTATTCCAACACAAGTGTTAGATGATAAAGCTACTCAACTTGTAAGAATATCTGACAGTGTTAAACAAAATAAGTTTGTAGCAACTGATTTTATAAAAACAAAATCTGATTTAAAAAATTTAGAAAGATTTTTTGGTGTAACAAGAGATCCAAGAGAAACAATATTTAATTATATTCACGATTTAGGACAACTTGTAGCCAAAGATAAATTCTATAGAAATGTTGTAAAAGCTAGCGATGAAGCAAGAGCAAAGGGTGAAAGAGCCATACTTTATCCAACTTACGAAGAGGCAGTTCGTGCGTTTCCAAATACAGAGGTGATTGCAGCACCTAGAGGACTGCAAATAGAGTCAGCTTTAGGTAAAAACTATGTGCCACCTGTTAACAATTATTTTACTAGAAAAGATTTTGCAGATGCATTACAATTTGCAGAAAAAGCACCATTAGAAGATTTAGCTAAATCAACACTCTATAGAAATTTAGTGCTAGTACCAAAAGGTATGGCACAGATATCAAAAACTGTTTTAGGTCCGTTTACGCATACTCGTAACTTTGCAACTGCAGGAACGTTTGTGAGTATGAACGGAAACTTATTTAAAAACCCTGCGTTTATAGCAAAAAATTTTAAACGATCTTTTAATACAGTTCAACCACAATTTCTTTACCGTAACTTACCAAGAGATCAGGCGTTATATAAATTTTTATTAGATGAAAGAGTTGCAAGTAGTAGTGCAACCTACAAAGACATCACTGGATTGTTTGATGATATTGGAAAAGGTGGAGATGTATTTGAGAGAATATTTAAAGGTTTTGGTAAAACCATGAGTAAAATTTATAAAGGTGCTCAAGATTTATATCTTGCAGAGGACGACTTTTTCAAAATATTTAGTTTTATAGCTGAGTTTGATAATTTAAAAAATGCACACAAGGCAGCACTGCAAGCAGGTAAAATTAAAAAACTTCCAGCAGATATCGCTTTAATGCGTGAAGCTGCAGATATTGTAAGAAATACAGTGCCAAACTATGCACTGACAGGAAGTTTTATTCAAGCGTCACGAAGATCACCGCTTGGAAACTTTGTTTCTTTTGCATCCGAAATTGTTAGAACATCAGGAAACTCTATTCAATTATCACTAAAACACATTAATGATCCAGTTAGAGGTGGTATGGGATCAAGAAGATTATTTGGTAACGCTTTTACACTTGTAGGATTAGGTTATGTTATTCCAGAAATTATGAGAGGACTTTATGGAATTAGTTCAAAAACGTTAGCAGCCATGAGAGAATTTTTACCAAGCTTTTCTGAAGACTCTACCATCGTTCCATATATTAATGAAAAGGGTGAATATATGTATGTAGACGTTAGTCAGGCTTTACCTTATGACACTGTAACCAACCCATTAGAAAGTATTGTTTCTGGCGTGGCAAGAGAACAAACTTTTGACCCAGACTCGCCGTTGATCAAGGGATTTGTTGAAGGGGCAGCTAGAGGTATTGCTAGACTCATTAGACCTTTTACTGATGAGTCTATTTGGATTTCTACATTTTTAGATATTTTTGCAAGAGGTGGGCGTACTAAACCAACAAAAGACTTTCCTGATGGTAGAAGAATTGTAAATCCTGAGGCACCATTAGGAGATAAAATTGTGACAATATCAGAGTATGTAACCAATAAATTAGCGCCTGGTTCTGTGCAACAGTTAGAAAGATTGTACGATGCAGTGTTAAATAAACCTAGCGATAAATATGGTAAGAAATATGAAGTGCCAGATGAACTTAGAGGATTTATTGGTTTACGTAGTGTTAAATTAGATTTAGATCAAGGCATAAGATCTAAAATAGCTAGCTTTCAAAGAAAAGTCCGTGACTCTAGAGCTCTATTAACCACTGAAACAGGTCGAGGTGAGCCAGTAACACAAAATGATATTATCAGACAATACATAAAAGCAAATAAAGCAAGATATAATGCTATGTCTGAATTAAGAAGAGTGGTAGATGCTGCCAATGTTTTACGATACGATGATAGAAAATTATTTCAAGCTTTTGATAAAAAAAATTTAAGAAGAACTTACAATTTTGTTAACGCTAATAAATATCAACCTTTAAAAATTACCCCAGGTTTTAGAGAGAGGCAACGAGAAATTGCAGAAACTTTACAAGAAAATTTTGAAACACAAACTTTTGTTACTCCACTTAGTAGAGAGACTATAGAGGTCATAAATGATATACGTAGAGATTTAGCTGATTTAGAATTAAATAAAAATTTTGATAAACAAATTAATGTAAAAGATTATTTATTGCCTGAACCAGGTGCACAAAGCTCTTTACCTACACAAACTCCAGAAACACCACAACCAAACCCAGCTGTGGTCACACCACCTGTGCAACCGGCAGCCGTGGCACAAACTGGCTTGACACCAACTGAAGAGGCTTTATTATCACCATCAGAAAAAGCAATCAGACTACGTCAAAGGGGATTAGGATAATGGCAAAAGAACCAAAAACAACGGGTGAACACATTATAGCTTTGTATGGCTATATTACAGGATTAAAACGTGAGGTCAGTTCTATTAAGAACAATCATCTCAAACACATGCATCAAGATATTGACAAAATCCATGGCAAGGTAGACAGATTGCTCTACTGGTTGCTTGGAGGTCTAGGAATGCTACTTTTGTCTCTTTTCACTATTTTTTACAAATAAAAAGCCATTTAAATAGCCGTAGAGGCCCCTCTTTTACTTTTTAGGATACCTGGGTACCCCTAAAATTAAGACGCTGAATTAATAAACATTACAGCTAAAATAGCTATAGTAAGTGCTAACATGACCATCATATCCACTCTTTAAGCTCCTCTCCCATTATCTCTGTTGCAATATTAACTTTTCTACGAAGTGCTTTTACAATTCTTTCATCAACTGTCTTTTCACAAATAATATCAATATAAGTCATGTTTTTAGTTTGACCAATACGATCTATTCTAGCTTCAGACTGTTGACGTTTTTCTAAATCATATCCGTTAGAATAATAAATCATAGTTGATGCACCCGTCAGTGTAATACCAAAGCCAGCTGTTTGTGGTGTGCCTACAATAAACCTAACTTTGCTATTTGGATTTTGTATTTCACGTATTGCTTTCTGTCTGTCTTCATCAGAAGTATTACCATAGTATGTAACAACAGAGTTATCCCCATACTCTTTTTTTAAATGTTCTACGATTGTTTTTATGTCGTACCTCCAATGTGCCCATATTACAACTTTTCCACTAATCTCATCTAAGATGTTAGTAAGTTCCTTAATACGATTATTTTTTACTATCTGTATCTCACCATCATCAGAAGTAAAATGACCTGATGTGATTTGTTGAAGTCTCATGAGTTGAGTCACAACATTTTTAGTTGTTAACATCTTACCATTTAACGTGGCTAACGCTTGTTGTTTCATTTGTTTGTAAATTTTATCTTGTTCGTCGGTAAGTTGAACAATACGTTTCATGTATGTTTTATCTGGTAAATCTAAACAATCATCTTTTAAACAACGATAAGAAAAAGGTTTTATCTTTTCTGTTAGTTCAGACAAGTTTCTGTATCCAACAACTATTTGCACAGATCTACCGTTAAAATTTGCTGTTCTCATCATGGCGTATCGAACTCTAAAACTGTAGTAAGATTGCTCACCCAATAACCAAGGATCAAGGAACTTGCATTGTGTATACAAATCTAACGGTGATTTAGTTACAGGTGACCCTGTTAATATTCTTCTATACTTACTTAAATCTGACAAAGTTAAAATGTTTTTTGTTCTTTTAGCACTAGGATTTTTTATAGTGGTAGATTCATCAATAGCTGTCAAAGCTTTGTGACAAGATAAAAATTTTTTTGCAAAATCAATGCCTTTTTTAGTGGACAAAGCCTCTACATTCATAATCAAGACATGTAAATCTTCGCCTGTTTCAAACAGTGTGCTTAATTTTTTTTGTTGTTTTTCGTTAATTAACGACTGCCAAACCACTACTTTCTTATCTATGTGGTCCACCATATGTGTAGGTATCTCTGAGTCTGCCCAGTTTTTATAAACACCTTTTGGTGCCACAATTAGAACACCATTGATTTTACCAGCGTCATACAACATAGATACATTATCTATTAGAACCTTTGATTTACCTGTACCCATCTCCATAAAATAGGCGAAAACCTCTTTATTGTGAGATATTTCTAACGCTTTCAACTGATGCGCAAATGGCTTCGTCTTAAACTTGTAATTCATAATTTTTAATTTTTCTTTCTATTGACATATTATATAGGATAAACTAAATCTATTGTCAAGAAAGTTATGAATAAAAATTTTGTATACGTTTTACAGGATATACCAGGAACAAGAGATGGCCGTCCTAAAATTAACATTATAGGAGCATCTGAGTTTGGTACGTTAAAGGTTTTATTACCAGAGACGTCACAAATTATTTTATCACCTGGTCCACTGGTTTTTAAACTACGTAAAATGCTACGAGATTATAAACCAGAAGATTATTTATTACTAACTGGAGATCCTGCAATTATAGGTGTTGCATGTTCTGTTGTATCGGACATTACAAACGGCAAATACAACTTACTAAAATGGGATAAACAAGAAAGAAGATATTATCCTATTTCAATTAATCTTTACGAGAAAGGAGAAATAGATGATTGATTTCGAAAAAGATAAACAAGAAAGTCTAACAAGTATTGATGATGGTAAAGCACTATCATCACAAGTAGTAAAATTAAAAAACTTGGAGGATCAAATAAAAGATACAGAGGATTATTTAAAAAAATTAAAATCTGAAATGAATTACATCTCAGGAGAAGTCATACCAAATATGATGCAAGAGATGAATTTAAAAACAATGAAATTAGCAGACGGATCAGCAATAGAAGTTAAACCCGTCTACGGTGCCTCAATAACAGAAGCAAAAAAAGAAGAGGCATTTAAATGGCTTCGAGATAACGACTTAGGTAACATCATCAAGAATGAAGTGACCGTTTCCTTTGGTCGTAACGAAGATAACAAGGCGAGCGATTACGCAAGCCTTGCCAAGGAGCGTGGGTTCGAACCGGTTCAAAAACTAAAAGTTGAACCCATGACTCTGAAAGCTTTAGTTCGTGAGCGTATCGAAAAAGGTGATGATATGCCTACAGAACTATTTAACGTGTTCGCAGGAAACCGAACCAAACTAACGAGGAAATAAGAACGATGAGCAAAGAACAAGCAATGACAGAAAAGAAAAATAATGCTTTGGCTACAACTACATTTGAAGCTGATGCAGGGAAAGGTGTTGGTGATTTATCTCAAGAGGATTTAGCGCTACCCTTTTTAAAAGTATTGGGACAATTGTCCCCAGAAGTAAACAAGAGAGAAGGTAAGTATGTTGAAGGTGCAGAACCTGGCATGATTATCAATACAGTAACTTCTGAATTATATGATGGAGAAAAAGGGATAACTGTTATTCCATGTCACTATAAGTTAGAGTACATAGAATGGAACGACAGAGGAACTGGGCCAACGGCACCAGTTGCAATACACCCATCATCTAGTGATATCCTATCACAAACAACAAGAGGAGCTGATTACAAAGATAGATTACCAAGTGGTACCTATGTTGAAAAAACAGCAAACCATTTTGTTATTATTTGTGAGGGTAGTACACCATCAACAGCGTTGATCGCAATGAAATCAACACAACTTAAAATTAGTAGAAAATGGAATACCATGATTAACCAGATATTATTAAAAGGTAAAAATGGTATGTTCAAACCGCCAGCTTTTAGCCACATTTACAAGTTAAGAACTGTGCAGCAATCTAATGATAAAGGCACTTGGTTTGGATGGGAAGTTAGCAAAGTTGGTCCAGTACAGGACGAACAACTTTACTCTCAAGCGAGAGCTTTCAATCAAAGTGTTTCAAAGGGTGATGTTCAGGTTAAGCATGGTGATGCTCCAGAACAAACTAAATCAATACTTTAAATCACAAAACTGTGGGCAGTTAATACTGCCCACACAGAAAGTAAAAGATGGAAAGCAAATTTATAGAAATATTTGCAGGTCTTAAACGTAATTATGGATATTGTAACATTAAAAATGGTTTCAAAGATCCTGACACTGGTAAAATAAAATTTAAACCAGGAGACTACGGTTGGTCACAAAATGCAATATCAGATAAAGATTACATCGATCATTTACAAGGCAGGAAGTCTATTGGTATTCAACCATGTGATGACAATGGTATGGCACAGTTTGGTGCAATAGATATAGATCCAGATTATAAAAATTTTAATTTAAGAAAATATTTAAAAACTATTGTTGAAAAAAAATTACCAATCATACCTGTAAAATCAAAAAGTGGTGGTTTACATTTATATGTTTTCTTAAAAGAAAAAACTAAAGCTACAGTTATTAGAAATTTTTTAGACAAACTTTTATTTATTTTAGAGTTAGAATCTAATACAGAAATATTTCCAAAACAAACAGAATTAGGACAAACAGAAGATGGCATACCTATCAATGGTAATTTTATAAATCTTCCGTACTATAACAAAACAGAAAGAGTAGCAGTTAATCCACATGATGGAGTAGAGTTTACGTTAGAACAATTTTTAAAAGTTGTAGATGCAAACATAAAAACAGCAAGTGAGCTAGAAGAATTTGCAAACTTGCTGGTTAGAGATGAACTAACAGGTGGGGCAGAAGAGTTTATAGATGGTCCACCTTGTTTGCAAGCGTTAACTAAAAATAAATTAAGTGACGGTAGAGATCGTTTTCTATATAATTATATGGTTTTTGCGAAAAAAAAATATGCAGACGACTGGGAAAAACAAGTCATACTAGCTGCTAGAAATTATTTTGTATACTCATCAGAGTGGGACGATAGAAAAGTAGAATTAAAAATTAAAGCATGGAGAAAAGATACTAAAGGTCATACTTGCTCCGAAGATCCAATTGTAAATCATTGCATAAAATCTGTTTGTGTTAAAAGAAAGTTCGGTGTTGCATCTGACAAAAAGAAAAACTGGCCAATGTTAAGTAATCTTACACAGATAGATTATAAACCAAATCCAGAATGGTATTTTACAGTAGAAAAACCTGGAGGTGAAACAGTTCAAGTTCATGCAAACCATGTAAACAAACTTAGAGATCAAAGAGAATTAAAAGGTGTGCTCATGGAACAAGCACACATAGTTCCACCAACAATAAAAAATTCAGAATTTTTTGAAATACAAACAGCATTATTTAGTAAAGTAGATTTAATTAAACCAGCAGAGGGGACTAGTCAGGAAGAAAAACTTCATGAATATTTAAATGAGTATGTGTTTCAAGTATTGGCTAACAGTCATACATCATTTAAAAATGGAGCTACACTAATGGATGATGAACATGTTTATTTTGTGTGGGGTAAGTTTTTTAATTTTTTAAAAAATAAAGAATGGAAGATGAAAGAAGACAGAACAGGTGTGTTGATGAAAACATTGTACAAAATACAAGACGATGACTTTGTATGTAGAAAAAGATATCCAAAAAAATCTGATGATAAAAAATCTAACCCAAGTGTGACCTGTGTTAAAATTTTAAAATCTTATTTTAAAAAGGATGAGTATCAAGAAGAAACTGTCACTATGAAAAATAGAGAAGACATACTATGATAACTAAAGTCTATGGACCACCAGGAACAGGAAAGACTACAAAACTTTTAGAAATAGTTAAACACTACATAGACATAGATACACCGTTAGATAAGATTGGTTATTTTGCTTTTACGAGAAAAGCTGCTAACGAAGCAAAAGAAAGAATGAACAAACCAAAAAAAGATTTACAATATTTTCAAACTTTACACTCACTTGCTTTTCACTCGCTTGGACTTAGAGAAGAAAATATTATGCAACCCCACCACTACGAAGATTTAGGTAAAATATTAAATATAAGAGTTAACTTTCAAGATAAATATAATGATCAGGAGAGTCACTATCTTACGTGTGATAATTTATATTTTCAAATTATTAACAAAGCTAGAAACAAAGATATATCTGTAAGATCTGAGTGGTACACAAGTGAATATATTAACGAGGATATTAAATGGGAGCTACTATCTCACATAGCTTTAAATTTAAAAGAATACAAAGTTAAAAATAATTTAATAGATTTTAACGACATGATTTCTATGTTTATAGAAAAAGATGTTTGTCCTGAGTTTGAGGTTGTATTTATAGATGAAGCACAAGACCTATCACCTTTACAATGGAAAATGTATGATGTCTTAGTAGAAAAATCTCAAGATGTTTATCTAGCAGGAGATGATGATCAAGCCATATTTCAGTGGGCAGGAGCTGATGTAAATAGATTTATTAACGAATCTGGTAGAGAAATATTTTTAACACAATCCCACAGAATACCATCACAAGTTCAACAAACATCAAAAACAATAATTAATAGAATACAAGGACTTAGAGTAGGTAAAAGATATAGTCCAAAAGATGAAGAGGGTAGTGTAACAACCATATCTGATATTAATCAAGTTGATACAACAAAAGGTAATTGGTTAATATTAGCTAGAACTGCATCTAGACTAAAAGATATCATGAAACAGTTAGAAGAACGTGGAGTTTATTATGAAACTAAAAAGGGAAAGAGTTACACAGTAAAACTTTACAAAGCGATTGTGAACTACACTAGATGGACAAAAGGAGAAAGTATTACAGAGAATGAAATGAAAGACATACAAGAATACACAGACAAGATGGATAAAAAATTGACTTGGTTTGAATGCTTTACTTTTGCACCAAAAAATCAAAAAGATTATATACGTTTAATGCTATCAAATAAAGAAAAATTATTTGAAGATGCAAGGGTAAGACTATCTACCATACACGCTGCGAAAGGTGGTGAATCTGATAATGTAGTTTTGATTTTAGATAACGCTAGGAAGATTAGACAATCTGTCGAGAATAGTGTAAATAAGAGAGATGAGGAACATAGAGTATGGTATGTAGGTGTTACTCGTGCAAGAAAAAATCTTTACTTAATGAGAGCTAAAATAGAAAGGTACGGTTATAATTTATGACGAACCCATTGTTTTTTGAAGCAGTGTTAAAAGACAAAGGTGGAGATCACTACAAAGGTTATGCAATAGAACCTGCAGAGTTTATTATAAAAAATAAATTAGATTTTCCAACAGGCAATGCAATAAAATATCTTTTGAGACATTCTAGAAAAGGTAAAAAGAAAGACTTAGAAAAGGCAAAACACTATATCGATATGATTATAGCTAGAGACTATAAATGAAAGTTCCTTTTTTTGTTGCACAAACTGAATGGGTAGAGCCAGAGGAGTTTCCGGATCTTAGATCTTACGACGAGATTGCGATTGACTTGGAGACTCGTGATCCTGATTTGAAAAAATTAGGTTCAGGATCGGTGATAGGAAATGGCGACGTTGTTGGAATCGCTGTTGCTGTTCCTGGTCGGAAATTTTATTTTCCGATTGCTCACGCATCAGGTCAAAATATGCATCGAAAAAAAGTCTTATCATGGTTTCAAGATATCATGTCTACAACTTCTGTCAAAATATTTCACAATGCAATGTATGATGTGTGTTGGTTACGTCAGTTAGGTATAAAAATTAATGGTTTAATAGTGGACACCATGATCGCTGCATCACTTGTAGATGAGAATCGTTTTCAATATAGTTTAAATAGTTTAGGTTGGGATTATCTTGGTTATGGTAAATCAGAAAACGCATTAATAGAAGCAGCTAAATCACGTGGTTTAGATCCAAAACAAGATCTGTGGCAACTACCTGCCATGGAAGTTGGAGCTTACGCAGAAAGAGATGCAGAGTTAACATTAGAACTTTGGCAAGTTATGAAAAGAGAAATCATACATCAAGACTTAGAATCTATTTTTAATTTAGAAACTGATTTATTCCCTTGTTTAGTTGACATGAGATTTAAAGGGGTTCGCGTCGATGTCGAAAGAGCTCATACACTGAAAGAACAATTGTCAAAACAAGAAGCACAATTACTGCAAGAAGTTGAAAAAGAAACACAAATAAATGTTCAGATATGGGCCGCACGTAGCATCGCCAAAGTTTTTGACAAACTTGGATTAGATTATTCCAGAACTGAAAAAACCGAGTCACCATCTTTTACCAAAAACTTTCTTCAAGAACATAAACATCCTATGGTTCAAAGAATAGCAAAAGCTAGAGAGATAAACAAGGCTCACACAACATTTATTGATACGATTATAAAATATGAACACAAAGGTAGAATACATGCGGATATAAATCAAATAAGATCAGATCAAGGCGGAACTGTAACAGGTAGATTTAGTTACAATAATCCAAACTTACAGCAACTACCAGCAAGGAACAAGGACCTAGGACCACTGATTAGATCTTTATTTTTACCAGAAGAGGGACATACCTGGGGATGTTTTGACTATTCACAACAAGAGCCAAGACTAGTTGTGCACTATGCATCTTTGTATAAGTTTCCATCTGTTTATGAAGTTATTGAAGCATATAATAATGATATCTCAACAGACTTTCACCAGATCGTTGCAGACATGGCACAGATACCAAGATCACAAGCTAAAACAATTAATCTAGGTTTATTCTATGGTATGGGTAAAAATAAATTACAAGCAGAGTTAGGTGTTACAAAAGAAAAAGCAGAAGAATTATTTAATCAGTATCACAAAAAAGTTCCCTTTGTAAAACAGCTGATGAATGCAGCATCTAATCGTGCACAAGACCGTGGACAGATAAGAACTTTACTAGGACGACTATGCAGGTTTCATCTGTGGGAGCCAAATCAGTTTGGTATGCATAAAGCCATGCCTCACGAAGAGGCACTCAAGGAACACGGACCAGGGATTAGAAGAGCTTACACATATAAGGCACTAAATAAATTAATACAAGGCTCTGCAGCAGACATGACAAAAAAGTCAATGTTAGAACTTTACAAAGAAGGTATTATAGCACATATACAAATTCATGATGAATTAGATTTATCAGTTGAATCTAATGAACATGCTAAAAAAATTATTGAGATTATGGAAAATGCCGTTAACTTGGAAGTCCCAAACAAAGTTGACTATGAATCAGGTGAAACTTGGGGCGATATTTATGATTAACTATGGCTTATTTAAATGCAAATATACCACCAATCTACTGTCAAATAAGGAGAGAATATTTATATGATTTACAAGAACATCACGGAGAAGCTGAAGACGTTGTGGTCTTTGGTATTACAAGTATTGCAGGACGTGCCATACTATTCCACTGTATGTTGGAGAACGGTGCGTGTTATTGGAGACTGCCTATCTCAGCGTTTTTCCAAAAATCGCATGACCGAGCCAAAGTGCCGGATATGTCAGTACACGAGTTGGAACTGTGGAACTGTTTTAGTTATCATCCTAGTGTGCATTGCTTTGATTTTTTAGTAGGAGAAAAAGGAAAGTTTCGAGGCATAGACAAAAAATTTTATCATGGTGAGTATCTATTTACCATTGACTGGGCTGCTCCAGATAGTAATATACTAGATGTAGAGCACTCAGAAATACCTCAAGAACATAAGTGTGCTCATGTTCTTGCTTTAGACAACGGCAACTTTGCCGCTCAACCAAACAATAGATTAATCTGGAGTGTTCCAAGCTTTACAGTAAAGAACAACTGGCCAGACTACAAGGTACAAACAACCTATTGGAATGTTGAGAACAAAGGGCTGATTACTGAGGACTCTGACAGAATGTTTTATGAGGTAGATAAAAAAGATGAAAAAGATTAGGCAGTTTTTATTAGCAATAATTATATCACTTGCTTTAACAAGTGATGCTAATGCTGGATCAACACAAAATAATACATCCGGATCAAACACAGCTATTGAGGGTGGATACACATCTTCTACAACTTATCAATCAGGATCAAGTTCAAGTTCAACTACAACAAACAATTCAACTTCTAACATAAGATCAGCACCACCAAGTGCTTTTGCTCCTGGTGTAAACTCATCTGGCGTTGATGTATGTAGTGTTGGAGCAAGTGCAGGAGTTCAAACTTTTGGTTTGGGTGTCTCTGGTGGTAAAACATTTAGAGATGAAAACTGTGAAAGAATAAAACTATCAAGACAATTAGATTCAATGGGTATGAAAGTAGCTGCAATATCTCTTCTCTGCCAAGATCCACGTGTGTTTGAAGCAATGGTGCAAGCTGGAACACCTTGTCCATTTGAAGGTAAGATTGGAAAACAAGCTAATACTCTTTGGAAAAAATACGATAAGCTAAGACCTGATTACAGACAGTACACAAAAAATTTAAAAATAATGGAAAAGATCGATGAAAAAACTATTGTTATCAAGCCTTTGCCTCCTATTAAGTCTAAGTCTCAGTAACGCTGAAGAGAGAACCACAGGTAATTTAATCACCAACGGAAACTTTGAAACAGGTAATGCTAATGGTTGGACCACACAAGGTGATGTTCAAGTATTAAATGACTGTTGCACAGGGCCTGATAACTTACCTAGTCAATATGATTTAGAGTTTGGTAACAACGGATCTATAAATCAAGACTTTGGTTTAACATCAGAAAGTATTACACAACCCATGTTAAACAATGGCATAACACTTAACTCTAAAATAGAAGTACAAAATGGTGAGTGTGGTGTTGCAGGATGTTGGGGTGGATCAGGACCTGCAGATACATTTACAAATACACTAACTATTAAAGATGATGCTGGTAATATTCTAGCAACAGTCACACAAAGTAGAACTAACGTTACAGATATCAATGGAGAAAATTTTACTGATCAACTTATCTATACAGGTGTTGGATCAAATCTAGGTAATATTAATATAGGTGGATCTGATGCTAACGCACCTTCCAATTTAGGTGGACCTAATGTAGATAATATATCCGTTAGCATGACGTATGATGATGTAGTGTTGCCTCCAGCAATAGAAAATAATTTAATTGGTGTTAGTGAAACTTTATCTACAGAATTTACTGAAGTTAGAGAACTATTTCAAAAGTTAGAACTAAATGAAGAAATACAATTTGAACCACTAAGAATGACAGAACCTGAAGAACCTGTAACGTTAGAAGTATTTGAAGCTTTGCCTATGTTATTACCAGAACCAAAAGAAGAACTTCCAATGATAACTATGCAACCAATGATAGTGGCACCCAAAGAAAAAGAAAAACCTGTGGAATTAGAAACATTTACAGAAATGTTTACTCTGTTACCGTCAGAAGAAAAAGAATCTGAAGTAATGCCAGAGCCAACACTGATGCCACCACCAGAAAAAGAAGAACCTAGTAATACAGAAGAGGCTGTGGAACTAAAAGCAGAACCAACAAATACAACACCAGAAAAAAAAGAAAAGAAAGAGGAGGTAACTAAAGTTGAAAAAAAAGAAAAACAAAAAACAAAATCCGTTCGCCAAACTTCTAAAAAGTCCACTGTTCAAACTACAAAAACTAAGGAACAAAAAGCGATACAACAGAAAAAAACTATCAAAGCCAATCTTAGAGTCATAATGGATAAAGTGGACGAACAGATTAAAGATATAGATAAAAATTTGCAAGTAAAAAATGTAATAAAATTACAGGCTATGATGGACAATACTAAACTAAATTTATATCAAAAACCTTTTTACAAAGATAAAAAAATCTATGAAAAACAAGCAGATATTCTAGATAATAGACTAATCTACAATAAAACCTTGACAAGTTACATACAAAACGACCCTGTTGTAAAATATCAAAATAAGATTATAAGTATAAAAAAACAAAAACAAAAACTTTTAGACGAAATAAGGATGTTGAAAAATGGATAATATAAAAAAGAACCTAGCTAACATTGTAACATTGATTGGACTTATCGGTGCAATTGGTGCAGGTTTTGTAAAGTATGGTCAGATTGAAGAGAAACTGGCTAACATCGCTGAGCCTTTTGATCCTAGCCCACTTACAAAACAAATTGCTGATAACAAAACAAAGATTGCTGTGTTAGAAAAAACAATACAGGTTTTAGAACTGACCATAAAAGAGTTTAAAATGCAAAACGACAACCCATTGTTAAAATAATGGTTGATGCGTTATTATTTATTGCAACAATAATAATTTTTTTAGACTATATGCAAAAATCATTTGTTACAAAAGATCCACAAGATCCAGAAACAAAGAAGTGGATAGCAGAAATAGAAGCAGAAAAAAGAAGAGATAAGTTTTATGGCAAAAAAAGAGATAATGAAGATTAGTGAAGAGTCTAAGATTCAAATGCCATTTAAAACGGTTTTGAGTCTAATCGCGATTGTAGCTGTTGGAACCATGAGCTACTTTGGTATTCAGGAAAAAATTAATCAACACAGCACTAGACTAGATCTTATGGAAAAAGACCTAGAACTAAATACAGAGTTTAGAATAAAATGGCCACGTGGCCAGATGGGATCATTACCCGCGGACCAGGAACAGTTTCTACTTATCGAATCAATATTAAAAGATATAGAAAAGATTAACAAAGCCCTTGAAACAGGTATGCACAACAATGTTAACATATCTAGGTTGCAAAAAGATATGGATAAAGTGCAAAAAGATATTGAAAAATTAAAAGACAGCAACCGTGAAATGCATTATAAAAACGGTAAATAATTATGATAGAACTTGTAGTCGCATTAATGATGTATCACGATGGTAAACTCATCGAACACACACCTAAAGAAAACATGGTTAAATGTTTAAAATCTAAACGTATAGCTGAGCGTGAAATAGATCCTACCCAAGTTAGATTCAGCTGTAAACAAGTAGAAGCAGAAACAGAAATCTATAAAGGCAGAAAATATATTACAAAGATTATCAAGGAATAATATCTGTAAGCTATGCCAAAATTATCAAAAGTTGTAAATGTAACGTCAGAATATCGTGAGCAAATAAGAAGTTTACAAACAGAGATAGAACAATTACAAAAAACAATAAAAGAAAAAGATTCTATTATTAAAAGAACTTTAATAAAATTAGAGGACGCAACTAACGAAAACAATGAACAAAGATCTAAAGATACCACAAATTAAAACTGTTATAGGTCGCTGCCCTGAGTGTAAGCAAACAGCTTTACTGTTTTCTATTGTATCTGATTTTTATAAATGTTCTCAATGTGAGAGTGAAATACAGCAATACATTAACGGATCCATACGATACATACAGATGACTGATGATGCCAAAGAAATCTTAAAACAAATGAGGCAAGATAATGGCTAAAAAGAAGCCACTTTTTGGTGTCAATAATTACGTTAAAAAACGAAGACGCAAGAGACCGGGTCGTCATTCAAAAAGCCCTAACAAAGGAGCAAGGACCAAGAAAAGAAGTGTGGGTCAGGGTAAACCTATATAGGGTCACCTCTAGGTGTTACACACCATACAATCAACTCTAGAATTTTACCATGTTTTTCTTCATATAAATTATACAAAGTATCTCCTGTTCTTTCCGCAGCCGCATAACACTTACTTTTTGATTGATAACTAACATCATCAGGTTCAAAAAAATCAATACAAGTTATACCCCTGGGGGCTGATGGGTCTGCAAAGCAGATTACTGCAAAAAGAAAAAAAGTTTTCACTTGACAATCCTATAATTTAATATATTTTTTGTAAAAATTAACATGAAAGAAGAGTATATAGCATATGACAGACATTACAAAGTATAAAAATGTGTCTTTACCGAAAGAAACGTATAATAATATTAGTAAACTTAGAGACTTGATGGTGCCAAATGCCACGATTAGCAGAACACAAGTTATTAATATTTTAGTTAAAGAGAAAGTTAAAAAATTAAATGGCAAAGTCTCGAAGTAGTTTAGGAACTGTTGAAACAGTTGAAACTAATAAAAGTCCAGAGAGAATTCTTTGGAAAGCTGTGTTAGCCACAGCAGTTAAAGATGCATTAAAAACACAAGGTGTAGGAGGTTGGATATCTCCAGCTGATAAAACACTAGCCAGACAATGGTTTTTGTTTCCTAACATTGGGTTTTATCGTGTGTGTGAAATGGCAGGATACGAACCCCATTTTGTTAAAAAGAAAATGATTACAAAAATAAACCAACAAATAGAAAAGGAGAAAGCAAATAATGTATAAGTTAACAGAAGAGCAAAGAAAAAAATTAATAAATTATTTTGCACAAAAACCATACATGGAATCAGCGACTATGATTGCCATGTTAGCTAGTTTAGAAAAAGTAGGTGACAACACTACTGCAAAAAAACTAGCAACAGAACCTACAAAGGAAGGCAGAGAAAAAATAGCAAATCTTGCTATACAAAAAAGAAATAATGCTAAAAATGATTTGTCCTGATTGTAATGGTAATGGATATGTTGGAACAAGTAAAAAACCAAATGAACAAAAAGATTGTAAGACTTGTGACAACCAAGGTGAGATTGAGATTAACGAAAAGAATATACTAAAATTTTTTAAAAAGGAGGAAAGATGAAAAAGATAATTATAACCATAACTGCTCTTTTATTTTTAGCAGGATGTGCTAACAAACAAATTGTATTTGGCAAACGTTGTTTTGACAAATCAACAGGCACACATAGTTGGAGCTATGTTTGGGTAGCTGATCAAGAAGTTATTGATCAAAAACTTTTAAGAAAATGTAAATAATGGCAGCTATTAATTACGAAGTTTTACGCTGGGGCCCTTGTCTTGTTAAGACAAGTATTGATGAAGAGTGGAGAAAACTGTTCTTATCTGAAGCCAAAGCAAGTAAAAAAGATTTCGAGTCTCAGCTGGCTGGTATATTAAAAAAGCAAGTTGAGTTTAGAAACTCTAGCCTCTTCGATAAATTTTTTGGTGACATGTTTAAGATGTACGACCACGCACTACAAGATTGGACAGGTGACAAGAATATTATCAAAGGCGGCGGAGAGATTTATAATTTAGAATCACTATGGGCAAACTTTCAAGGACCTGGTGATTTCAACCCACCACATTCTCATGGAGGAGCTTTGTCGTGGGTAATTTATTTACAGATTCCTGATGAGCTTATAACAGAGAATAAGCAATACAAAGGAACAAGTGCTGGACCAGGTGGGATTACATTCACCTATGGTGATGGACCTAGAGACGTCATCACCTATCAGACATTTTTACCTCAAACGGGTGACATGTATATTTTTCCCGCTTGGTTACAGCATTGGGTGTATCCGTTTAAATCTAATTGTGAACGTATATCTGTATCTGGTAACGTAACGAATAGCATTAGATTTAAGGCAATGTATGATAAAAAAACTAAAGGGATGTCTGGGTGAAAACCTAGCCATCTGCCACTTTCAAAAGGAGGGTTACTATGTTTTCAAAGCATGTCAAAGGAATGGTCCTATCGATCTCATTACCGTGGATCCTAGGAACCTTAACATCGAGTGCTATGATGTTAAAGCAAGGGGCAGACGGAGTGACGGTAGTAAAATCGGTCGTTACCCACGAACTAAAAAAGGAGATGTCAAAATCATCTACCATGAAGCAGGTAAAATAGATGTCCCAAAGAAAAGGAAGAAGCAAGCGGTACAACAAAAGACTAAAACAAATGGAGAAAGAAAAAAATGAAATACAAAAAAAATATGCAGAAGATCAAAGAAATGAAGGACAAAAAGTTTCAAGGATATTACATTGAGAATGAGAGGATAAAATTACTTTATGGACGACGAGAACCATTACAGGCCTTTACCCGAGGGACTGTTCATCGAAGAAAGTAGAATCGAAGGACAAGGTTTATTTACCGATAGATTTATACATCGGAACACGAACCTAGGACTTTGTCATATCGAAACTATGAGTTGCCCGCCTATGTTGGTACGAACGCCTCTTGGTGGATTTATTAATCATAGCGATGAACCGAACTGTATGCGAGTGCAAAAAGATAATCGTTGGAATCTAGTTACGATTACTAACATCTTACCTGGAGAAGAGTTGACGCTTTGTTATACGATGTATAAACCTGATGATGTTAAGCGACCTATCGAGTGGGATAATTATGACGAATGGTTACAGAAAGTTTATAAGGGAAAAAAATGAAATGGAATAAAAAATTTAAGTATCCGGCTAGCACTCGGTCCCTGATCCGTGGGTCAAGACACTACGATATACAGACCGAGGACTCTGGTTTTGAAGTAGTAGAAAAGTTACCAAGTGTGACGACTATTTTGTCTGCAACCCAGCCAGAAGAAAAACGCAAAGCACTGGCCGATTGGCAGGAACGAGTAGGCAAGGAACAAGCAACACGGACCAAGGATCAAGCGGCTGTTAGAGGGACTGTGATGCATAATATTATTGAAGGGTGGCTCCTGGGTGAGCAACATCTTGATCTAACAAACGTTGGACAGAATGCTCATGGCATGGCTCAAAAGATTATTGAAGATGGGATCAACTATAAATTAACAGAGATATGGGGCACAGAGGTTACGGTGCATTATCCTGGTCTTTATGCAGGTGCAACCGATCTAGTGGGTATTTACGAGGGACATCAGTCTATTGTCGATTTTAAGCAGACTAATAAGCCTAAACGTAGGGAATGGATAGAAGACTACCTATTACAGCTAGGAGGCTATGCCATGGCCCATAATCACGTTTATGGTACCAATATTACCCAGGGTGTGATATTGATGTGTAGTAAGGATAACTACTTTCAGAAGTTTACTATTAGTGGACAGGAGTTTATTAGTAAACAACATGATTTTTTGAGAAGGGTAGATCAGTACTATGACCAAGCAACAAGGGCCACGGAACTTCAGCCATCGTAGCACAGTTGTGGTATAATCGCGTCTAAAATAAGGCACAAAAGTGGCAAGCCGCATAAATAAAGGGTTTTTTAATCTTTGTGCAGTCTATAGTACTTTTTTTTGGCAAATTAAAATTTTTTTATAAAAAAAAAGATAGAAAATCACTGCACAAACGCACAAAATGCAAAAAACATAGTAAAATCAACACTTATTTAAGCAAATTTTGTGTTTTTTACACTGCACAGAGCTGCACAGAGTGCACAAAGCAAATACCCAACGCGCGCGCATGAATTGGAGTTTTAAAAAAACATGTTTTGGTATAAAAAAGTCCTATGGGAAAAATAAAATCCAAAAGAAAAAAGAAACAACTTGCACCTGTAGGACCAGATAAGTTTCCATATGATAAATACAAAATATGGTGGACCGATCCTTGTGGTGATACCGGTTGGGCTAGTGCAACAGAGTTTGATAAGATGACATACAGTGAGCCATACTCTGAGGCATGGGTATACAAGAAAGATAAAAAAAGTATTAAAATATTTTCTAGTTATGATAGAGACCCAGATGGGGAAATAACTTTTGGAGATAGAAACTGTTTCCCTATATCTAACGTAAGACATATGGAGAAGATAAATTAATATTATGAAGTTTCCGTGGTTTTTTCTTGCTTATTTAGGTTTGGTTGCAATCTTAACTTATGCTGCTTTTCTTTCACTTCTTTGGTTAGCTCAGTAACTTCAACACCATCTAGTATAGGTGAGTAGTCATCTAATATTTCTTTCATACGTGCTTCTAACTCTTCAGCAGATAAATCTTCTAGTTTACCTGTCCTAATAATTTTTTGTTCTATGTAAAGTCCAGCTGCTTTACCACGTGCAACTTCAGCATTAACAGCAGCAGACCAGGCACCCTTTGTTAAAGCTGCTTCTTTTATTTTAGCCAACTCTGTTATGTGTTTTTCAAATGTAATCTCATATTTCTTTTGATACTCTGCTCTAAGTTCACCCATGTATTTTACAACAAGAGGATAGTGTTTTGGATTCTGTAATTCACACGCTCTAGATCTAGCTGATTCTTTTGCATAGCCTGCTCTAACAGCCGCTTCTGTTGCCGTAATTCTGCCTTCATTAGTAACCAACTCATGAGCAAATTTCATCTGTTGATCTGTAAGTCTTTTAGGTACACCCATGCTTGCAATATAACATAGAGTGCAGTATATTCAATATCACTTTAAAAATATGATAAAGGCGAAAGTAGTCCAAATGGCGTTAGAAAAGATGTTGAAGTCACCCATCACACAAGATGCTAGATTTCAAGTAAAAGCAGGTGATAGATATTACGATGTTAAATCTATGAAGCTATTAGAAAATCAAGTCATAGGAAGCAGAGAAACACATAGGATAGTGATAGAGGTTTTAGACCAAGAGTTTGCTCCTATGGGTAAAATAGTCAACACGAAGGGAGAAGTATTATAATGGAATTAACAACATCACCTATATTTCAGTCAGCAATTTATAGAACAGAAGCACCACAGTATTTAGATTTACTTAACTTAATTTGTGATCCATTTATTGTTGAGGCTAAAAAGAAAACTGCACCGCAGATAGTATCAAGAGAAGCAAAGGCAGGAAAAGATATAGGAGACATTGGATTGTCTTATCACACAGAGAATCTTATGAAACAAGCAGAACTCTATCAGTTTAGAAGATTTATTAAATCTACTAGTGAGAATATTTTAGATGCACAAGGTTATGATTTAAAAGATTATGACATAAAATTTACAGAGATGTGGTGTCAAGAGTTTGCCAACCAAGGTGGTGGACATCATGATACTCACATACATTGGAACAATCATATATCTGGTTTTTATTTTTTAAAATGTTCAGATAGAACTTCAGCTCCACTCTTTCATGACCCTAGAGCTGGTAAGATGATGACCCAACTACCAGAGAAAGACAGAAACGTTGTAACTTTAGCAACAGAAAAAGTGTTGTTACGTCCTAAACCAGGCACTGTTATGTTCTTTAACTCCTATCTTCCACATCAGTTTGCGGTTGATAATGGTGTTGATCCATTTAGATTTATACACTTTAATCTGCAGGCTATACCAAAAAACGTTCTCTAAAAAATGCCTGGTCCAGAGGCCAAATTATGGAGCTATGTTAAGAAAAATTTTAAGAATATTTCGTGGACAAGAATAGAAAACACAACGTCTTTTGGCACTCCAGATCTGTTGGGATACAACAAGAATAATATATTTTTTACATTAGAGTTAAAGGTGACAACCAATGACAAAGTGAGGTTCTCGCCACACCAAATTGCGTTTCACGTGAAACATCCAAAGAACTCGTTCATCCTCGT
>VTLG01011349.1_pt1 | contig 24741 bp, 36 predicted proteins | sample 4694571 | NCBI WGS metagenome assembly VTLG01 (sample SAMN12604809, study PRJNA352737) | marine metagenome | biome: ENVO:00000447; feature: ENVO:00000209|ENVO:00000569|ENVO:01000036; material: ENVO:00002151; isolation source: viral sequences binned using virsorter ...
ATCTAATAAATTACTAACTAATTCATAATCTTTAGCAGTTGCACCAGCTTCTTGCATTAGTGAATAATAAACCTCTGAAGATTCGATAATGTCAACTCTAGTTAAATGACTAACAGTTTTAATAACTGATCTAGCGTGTTGTGGTGATTGAATACGTTTTTTCATTTGAATAATTTGCGAAGTGAATAAAAAGAAAAGGGCTAGTTGTTAGCCCATGGGTCGTTAGTTAGTGGTGCAACCATTATTTCTGCACCTTCTAAGCTGCTGTATTTAGCAACACATTTTTCCATCAAGTCAGGTCTGCCACATAAATGCTTTTCTGTAGCTAAGTAATATTTGCCGTTGTATGCAAATTTACTTTGAACTCTGAAAGTAGCTTTGACAGCGTGACTATAATTTCTTGCTGTTCTTACTTTTCTGATCTTTCCATCTGGGAAAGTGAATGTTAGTGTTCTTGCTTTTGCCATTTTTGAATCTTTTGCGAAGTTTGAATAATCAGCCGATCTCTCGACCTCATGTACTTAATATATATGCATTAAATATATATGTCAAGCTTTTACCTCTAATTACCTATATATGTTTCGATTCTGTAACAATATCTTATAGGTATTGACAGGTAAACAAAGGTAATATAATATTAATATATGGCTGAGAGGCCGTTCTTCGTTGAGGTTTTTATGAAAAACACAAAAACAGTCTGGGCAATGAACGCAAAAGGCTTTGAGCATTGCGGTAATTGTTTTAAGGCAAAAGTGCTTGATGACAGCACAACGCACAGACCAGCCAGAAAAGGCTATGTCTGGTTACAGCAAGTATCAACACCAAAAGCACCAGTAGTCGGTGATGCTTGGGTTACTGAGTGGCAGATCAAACCTGATTGTTATTTAACAGATCAGTATGTGTTGGGGTTATAAGAATGACCTCTACACCTAAGACACAAGCTGAAAAAGATCAGCACAAGAGAGCCAGATTCAAGGCTCTCTTCTCTCAAAGAGTTAACGCTTTAGTTATGAGACATAAGCAACTCTTGAACCTCGCTAACCAGAGCAATTACAAGTTCACAGAAGATGAAGCAAAACAAGCTGTCAAACTTTATGAACTAATGCTTGATGGAGCAAAAGAAAAATTCACAGATGTTGAATCTTATCCACTAATCAAAATTCAATTCGATCAAACGGAACTTGACTAATGCAAAACTTTTTCTTACTAATCGCTGGCATGGGGTTGTTTTATACAACCCTTACTGGAACTTTATACGACATGACAGTTGCAGATTGTAATGCTGGTATTGAACTCGCTTGTAAGGAGTTAGACCAATGATAAACTCACCAACAATCAATGACAAATTCCAATGGGTGTTAAGAGACATTGAAGCTTTTAAACACATTGATGAAGAGATTGGTAAAGATATTTATGAAATGTATGTTTCATATTTCAATCAAAAAATCATTGATTCATTAACAAAACAAATATCAATAGATGGTGAAGATGGCCCAGAACTTAAAGACCTTTATTCAGAGGAACAAATCAATTTCTTTATAGAATTTAGAGCCGCTTTGTATAGAATCCAAAAAGAACTTTTTGATACTCAAAAAGAGGTTAAAAAAGAAAAAAAATTTCATTTAGATGACTTTGAATTTTCTACAAAACAAATATGTCAGCTTCTTAAAATAACAGAATCTGATCTAAAAACAGCTAGAAAATATGGTCGTTTAAAAGAAGAAAAACATTATGTAAGAAAACATAATCAAAATCATAATGTAAGACTTCATACTAAACACGCTCCTCTTTTTTACAATTTAGAAAAGACTTGTAAACAAATATATGAAATATCTTATGACAAATTTATTAGCCCAAATTTCGATTTAAAAAAACATCAACAAAAACTTGATCGTACAAGGGCTTTACGAGAGGTCAAAAGAATAGAAAAATTAAACACAAAAAAATTATGACTTTTGAAATGAAACGAATATCACAAAGGCTTGCTGATCTTGAAAAAGGTTATAAAGAACTTTCTTTCTGGCATGACCAATGGAAAAAAATTCACTTACTTACAAAAGAATCAATAGTTAAAGGTGCAGAACTTCATTCTGAAACTACTGACAATGTGAAACTGATGAGAGAAGTAATCCTTCAACTTTCTGAAAGAGTTGAAAAATTAGAGCAAAAAAATACTGGTAAAGACCACCCCTGATCTCTACCAGTACCCACCCATTGTCCTAACACCTAAGGACACCATTACTATAACAAAATGGAATCTTTAAACAACACCACACCACACATTACGTCAGTTGATATTGACGAACAAGTGTATAGATCAGATCCAGCTATTGCAGCGTCTGACCTGAAATATGCCATAGATCATGGCTTACAGGCTTTCCATACATACAAGTATGGCAAAAACAATCCTCCCAGAATTGCGACCCCAGCAATGAAGTTTGGATCAATGATACATAAATTTGTATTAGAGCCAAAACTTTTTCCTCACTCCTATGCTCTTTTAGATGACAAAAGGACAAAACAAGGAAAAGCAACAGCATTAGCTTTGCAAGAAAAAGGTATTCAAACTTTTACATCATCTGAGTTTGAAACTATAGCTGCAATGAAAAAATCACTTGCTCAAAACTCTTTTGTCTCTAAATACATTTTTGATGATAGTAAAAATGGTCTTGAGATTGATATGGGTGCATCTGAACAATCATACTGGTGGAAGCACAGAGAATCAGGTTTACAATGCAAATGCCGTTGTGACTACTTAGTTGACGATATGGTCATTGATCTCAAAACAACAGGTGAAGGTGGTGCATCACCAGAAGCATTTTCTAGAACTATTGCTTCATTTAAGTATCATTTACAGGCTGCTCATTATCTTCAAGGCACTGGAGCAAAGCGTTTCATATTTGTGGCTGTAGAAAAAGTATTTCCATTTAGCGTGGGAATCTATGAATTGTCACCCCACTTCATTGAACGTGGATATGAGCTTCAAGAACAAACACTGTCTGACATTAAAGCCGCCCAAGAGTCAGGCATCTGGGCTGGATATACAGATCAAGCTCCAGAGGGCATTAAAACACTTACACCCCCTAAATGGTTATGACATTTACTAAAGAACAAACAGAACAACTTAATCAACCAATTGATCCTAAAGTTGTTTCTTACAGAGAAAAAGGCAATATTCAGCTTGCTTACTTAGAAAGCTGGTATGTAATCAATGAAGCAAACCGCATTTTTGGATTTGATGGTTGGTCATCTGAAACAATACAGCTTGACTGTGTGCAGAGTGATGAGTTCTGTGTAACTTACATTGCAAAAGTCAGAGTGACTGTTGGTGATGTAATTAGAGAAGGAGTTGGTGCTGGTCATGGTAAAGGTGAAAGAGTCAACTTAGGTGACAAACATGAATCAGCAGTAAAAGAAGCTGAATCTGATGCTAGAAAAAGAGCCTTGATGCAGTTTGGTTCACAGCTTGGATTGTCTTTATATGACCGCAGTAAAGCATGGAAAAATCCAAAAAAAGATAGGACACCAGTTTCTACTCAAAACCTTACAGTTGTTGCCAAAGATGCAATCCTAAAAGCTGACACCAGACAAAGACTTGATAAATGTGCTGAGTCTTTAGAGGTGCGTTATGCTAACAGACAAATACCGCAAAACGATTACAACGACCTTTGCGACCTTATCAAAACTAGAAAGGAGGTAATCACAACATGACAGTAGCTGAGAGCCAGTTTTTCACAACAGAGCAACTAGCCTCAAGATATGGCAAAACTCCTCAAACAATTAGAAAGTGGAGATACAAAGGGTATGGCCCTGAGTTCTACGAACTTTCTAAACTTCAAGCCGTTTTTGGTGATTCCAGAGTACGTTATGAACTACATAAAGTGCTTGCATGGGAAGAAGCAAACGGCATTACACCCATTGAACCCTTTTAATTATTATGGCTAACACAGCATTTAACGCAAAACTAAGAATCGTTGACAACAACAGCGATAGAGAAAACGCACCAGAAAGAAACGTAATTATGGATTTTTCTTGTGAAGAAGCAGAAAAAGCAGCAAACTGGTTTAAACAGGCTGCTGAAAATGCAAGAATGGAAGGCACAACAATTCGTGTCTATAAAAGCAAGTCAGATTATGATGAGGTTACTGGATTTTCGCTTTGGGGAGGCCTTTGGGGTAACTCAGGCAAGATTGCACCCATGAACCCTAAACCAGCCTCTGAGAGGACTGTAAACGTAAAAGCAAACCAGCGTGAACTTCCTGAAGATTTACCTTTTTAATTATGTACTTAGTAACTTTTCCAAAAAACCCATATGTAGGTCAGATTTTTTATCATCTTGAATCTCAAAGAACTTATGAGTTTTGTGAAACAACAAGAACAGATCACGAAACTGGAAATGTTATCGAGTCTGCAACATGGTTTGATATTACAGAAAAAGATTTAGTTCCTTAACTTAGAGGCATGACAACTTATGCTCCTGATAAGTGTATAGCTGCTCTTTTGTAATTTTGTGAACATTTGCCCGTCATGTTCTAGCCAACAACTTTATAAAAAGATATGAGTTCCCTTCGAGGATTGTTAAGGGGCAAAAGGTGAGAATCCTTCATTATTCTTAGCAATAAGCGATACAGTCAGTAAGTCCTCTTATTTCTTTCCAAATATAACAAACTTAAAGCGATCCCAAAAGGTCGCTTTTTTCTTACTTAATCGTTTTTCTAGTTTATAAATATATGCTTGTTGTGATGCTATAACATCAAGTGAAGTGCTTACAAAATGAGCTTGCTTTGCATTAGTTTTTAGTAACTTGGTTGCATAAGGCTTAAGCAGTTCAATGTCCTCTAGGTTTTCAATAAATTGAATGGATTTTTGCACCTCGAACTCACCTTCAAGGCTATAGGTAGATGTAAGAGCCTTGATAATGTCCATCACTTGACTGGAAATAATTTTTCTTCAATCATCTTTACTATTGCATCATCAACGTCATTATCTGTATTCTCAGCTGCAGATTTCAGCATCAACAAAAGCCCTTTGCGAATACTTGTAGATTTTCCAAATTTGATGAATAGCTTGATTAGAAATTTAGACATAATTTGTTTGTTTTTCCAAACATAGCTAATATGCCAGTAATAGACAATAATCTTAATTTTTATGGAAGATCAAGAGCCTAGCAAAGTCGAAACCATTGTCAAAGTTTGTGTACTTCTGTGGTCTGCCACACTACTCAGCCTTTCTTACTATGAGCCGCCATCTGGCAAAAAGATAGTAGATTTTGACCCGACCTTCATTGCTAGTATTTTTTCAGCCTCAACAGCTTCACTAGGTTTTCAGATAAAAAAGAAAAAGGATACTATAGATAGTAAGACCTCCAAACCAACCAACAAATGAAAAAACTACTTCTATTAACACTATTGGCTTTTCCTGTTGCAGTACAGGCTAACCCTTTACCAACTTGGACTACAGGTTCTAGTAACCGTACAGAGAATACTACACAAACAATAGATCGCACTATTGTCACTGAAAAATACGGATCAGCATTAAACACTTGGGAAGCTACAAACATTACTGTTACTTCAGCAACAAGTGGTGGTATAACTGCTGAAGATGCAATATTCACTCCAACAGATAATACTGCTGAGTGGACACTTAGCACCACTACAAGGGCTGCTAGTGCCATGACAGAACAGATTACTCAAACAGATGATATTACGACCACAAGCGTTATTACTAGCTTGTCTGTGTTTAGTCAGTAGTTCTGTTAAGGCAGAAGGTGGTACTGATGTAGTAGCACAACCTAATGCTGTTGGTAATTCCAGTATTATTAATCAGAATATGAATGTTAATAATGGAATGACAGGTAAATTGCAGTTTGGAAATTTAATATGTAGTCAACCTACAATGGCATTTACACCTTTTTATACAGGTAATGATGCACAGGGAGAAGAAACATATAGTATTAATGAAGGTTGGGGTATGCAGTTATCGTTTATGGTTCCTTTAGGTACTAATAATGAAACGTGTTCTGAACTAGCAAAAGTAAAGCTAGACTTAGCCAAAGAAGAACTAGACAAGCAAGTCCATGATAAGCAATTAGTGAGAGTTTTAAAGTGTTCACAACTCCACGCTAGTGGCTATATGATAAATCCTAAATCAAAATTTGCTGATCTTTGTAGTGATGTAATAAATATTAGAACTTATGTGCGAGCTAATCCAGAAAAATTTAAGTAGCTAGTTTAGACGCCACAAGTACAGGTATGTGAACTCTAGCTACCTTTATTATTATCCATCTTTTCTTTTACATTTGCGACTTCTTTTTTTAGAACCTTAGTAAATATCTTTTTAAATATTTTTTTTATTTGAGCAACTACAGCTTGCATAGCAATACCCCCTGCTACACTAACAACACTTGCTGTGCCTGCGGCTATTACACTTGAAGCTATAACCTCAGGTGCAGGTATAGGCATCTCTCCAAAAAAAGGTATATTAAAAGTAGCTACAGTTTCTAATGAAGTATCTGCTTGGTTTTTCAGGAGGTTTGTTGGTATCTGCTCTTGCTGCATACCTTGCACTTCCTCGCCTTCTTCCTTTTCTTCTTCAAAATTATTTTCCTGATCTGCCAAACCCGACTCAACTTGTTCCAGACTCGGTAACAGAATTGGATCTAGATATGGAATCTCTGCCACTGGGGGATAAAAAATTGTTCTAGGTGGTATTAATATATTATTAGTATCTGGTAAATCAGGTAGATTTATTTCCAATTTTTAAAAAGCAACGCCTGTAGCCTGTACTGGTGTATTAATTAAATCAATTTCTGCTTTCAGTCCAGCTTCAATAGCAGTAACAGCATCCGTTCCAAGTGCATCTTTAACCCAAGTTATCATGGTTGCACTATCTGGAGTTTTTTTAGATTCGTCAAAAGCAATAAACCCAGAAGGTAGTGACTCAGGCTTGGTATATGTAACCTCACCTGTATGTCTTGCTTTTTCTTCTGTGCCATCCATTCCTTTTACTCGATAGACAACATTTGTAAAGTAACCATCGGCAACATCTCTTTTACAAGCAGTGCCATTGATTTCCCATGTGTAAGTGATAGCCATGATAACTTAAGTTAGATTTTTACTGTTAGTCTACAACTTCTGTTGCAGTTTGCTCTACTCCTTCTTCTTCTTTCACAAGATCAAGTAATTCTTCATATTGATCTTTTTTCTTTTTAAACTGTTCAAGAAGTTGTGCATTTGCATTGTTTAGCTTTTGTGCTTCTTCAACACCTGCGTTGTACTTATTAGCAAGAGCTTCCGCTTCTGCCTTACGTTGTTCGCATCTTTCAGATAACTTTGACATAAGTTTTAAATAATTGTACTAATGATACCTAAGAATAAACTTTCTTACCATCAGTGACAGCTTTGTCGATGGCAGTAAAATCCTCACTAGTCCAGATAGATGTAGTTTCATCTTCTTTTTTATAAGCCTTGATAATTTCAAGATGCTCTACATTACGTTTGATCTTATCTTTATATTCATCATCAGTTTCATCTGATGTTTTAGCAGTGTTGATAAGAGTGACGCTATCTCCAGCAGCAGAAAAAATCTGTGCAATTTCGTCAGCAGTACGTTCAGCCATTTGATTTAAGTTTGTTTACTTCTATTGTAAGTTCTTGGATCGCTTTGACAAGGATCGGTACAAGTTTACCATAACTGGCTTCTAACCTATCAGGGTTTTCATCCATTACCATGTTTAGATAATCTGCATTGTTTTCTTTTTGTGCTGTCTGTAAGTCCTGAGCAATAAAACCATGTTCAAACGATCCATCTTTACCGTTACCATCTCTAGTAGCCCATTCAAACTTCACAGGTCTTAAATTGGTTACAAAGTCTAATCCTTCCGGTAGGTCAATTACGTTTGTTTTATCTCTTGCATCTGATAGAGAGGATATGGTTTGTGTATTACATCTAAGGGTTGCAATACTGCTATTACCGAGTGTTATTTCATTATCAACAGTTGCAGAAGAAGCATCAACATCATTACCGATAACAATATTATTATCGCCTGTTGTAATGTTATCACCAGCTTTAAAACCAAGTACGGTATTACCAGATCCAGTAGTGTTTGCTGATAAAGCTAATCTTCCAATAGCAGTGTTATCACTTCCAGTGGTGTTTGCAAGTAAAGCACTTCTACCTATACCAGTGTTGTCACTTGCTGTAGTATTTTCTTGTAAAGCACTTGTTCCAACAGCGGTATTATGGTCTCCAGTTGTTGTTTTACCTAATGCACTCTGACCTATTGCAACATTACTAAGACCTGTTGTAATTGCATCTGCACAATTATTTCCAACAGCAGTATTCATATTACCTGTAGTTACAGCACCTAAAGCATTTGTTCCTACTCCAACATTATTGAATCCTGTAGTACAAGCATCTAAACTATTTGCTCCTACAGCAACGTTAGAAGCTCCAGTTGTGTTTGATTGTAAAGCTTGATTACCGACAGCAACGTTATCATCAGCAGTGGTATTTGACTCTAAAGCACTTCTACCAATACCAATATTTCTGTAACCTGTAGTATTATCTTGTAAAGAACGAGATCCTATAGCTACATTATTATTAGCAGTTGTATTGGACTCAAGTGCATTAGTACCTAAAGCTACGTTATGATTTCCAGTTGTGTTTGATTGTAATGCTGACTTACCTACTGCTGTATTGTTTGAAGCGGTAGTATTTGCATATAAAGCTAAACGACCTACAGCAACATTAGATGCTCCAGTTGTGTTTAAATTTAAAGCTTGACTTCCTAAACTAGCATTATCAGAAGCCGTTGTGTTTAATGCTAAAGCTAACCGACCTACAGCAGTGTTGTTCTGTCCAGTTGTGTTTGCTGTTAATGAGTTATGACCGATAGCGGTATTATTGTTTGCAGTTGTATTTGCATCTAAAGCACCGTAACCCATTGCTACGTTACTAGTTCCAGTTGTGTTTGCAAATAAAACTCTTCTACCTACTCCTACATTATTACTTGCTGTCGAGTTTGAATATAAACAAAAAGCTCCTATAGCTACATTATCAAGACCAGTTGAATTGCTATATAAAGCACTATCTCCAATAGCAACTTGAGTATTACCCGTTGTATTAGTTCTTAAAGCATCATGTCCTACTGCAACATTACTAGTGGCAGAGGTTAATGATGTTAATGCAGAATCTCCAATAGCAGTGTTATTAGCACCAGTATTCGCAGCTCCTAAAGCAGCATACCCAACAGCAGTATTACTGTTTGCTGTGGTATTAGCATCTAAAGCATAAGCTCCTACAGCTACGTTTGAAGTTCCAGTTGTGTTTGCTGCTAAAGAATTACGACCAACAGCAGTATTATTATCACCTGAAGTATTTACTTTTAATGTAGATTGACCGACACCAGTGTTGCTGCTACCAGTTGTGTTCCCATTTAAACTGGTATAACCGATAGCGGTATTGCTAGTTCCAGTTGTTTGGAATCTTAAAGAATCTACTCCAACAGCAGTATTTTCACTACCTGTTGTGTTTGTAGTTAATGACCTACGACCTACAGCAGTATTGTTACTTGCAGTAGTATTAGCATCTAAAGCTTGAGTTCCTACGGCTGTATTATCTGTTCCAGTTGTGTTTGACAACATAGAGTTAAGACCGACAGCTACATTATTGCTAGCAGTTGTATTTGCAGTTAACGCTTTATATCCAACAGCAGTATTACTGCCTCCTGTTGTATTAGTGTCTAAAGCTTCTTTACCAACTGCTGTGTTTTTAACTCCAGTGGTGTTTGCTGCTAGAGATAAACGACCTACCGCTGTATTTTCAGTTCCAGTAGTATTTGCGTTTAAAGCATCTACACCCATTGCTGTATTGAACGATCCAGTTGTATTTAGTGCTAACGAGTTATGACCTGTAGCAGTGTTATAACTTCCTGAAGTATTAGATCCTAAAGCACTAAGTCCTAAAGCAGAATTATAACTACCTGTTGTATTAGCATCCATAGCTAAAGCACCAACAGCAGTATTTTGCACTCCAGATGTGTTCGCTGTTAAAGCCGTATTACCTATTGCTGTGTTGAGCCCACCAGTAACAGCAGCATCTAAAGCATTTTCTCCAAGAACAGTGTTACCAGTAACAGAGTTTGCACCTTTACCAACAGTGATTGAGTTTATGGTTGCGTCACCATCAACATCTAACTTTGTACTGGGATTTGTTTTACCTATACCTACGTTCCCAGACGAATCTATACGCATACGTTCTGAAGAGCCACCAGACCAAAAAACTAATGCGTCATCTGAACCATAATGCCATATGGCAGCTTTGTTACTTGGTGTAGAATCTTGAAAAAGTATTCCGTTATTATTAGTATTAGCACTTTTGATAAGAGATATAAGCTGTCCATTACCTTTTATTGATAAAGGTGAACTTGGACTTGTTGTACCTATACCTACGTTTCCATTTGAAGTTATACGCAAACGTTCTGCGGATGTTGACGATCCAGTTCTAGTATTAAATATAAAATCACCTGATAAAGCAGAAGTTTTTCTTATACCTAAATTCCATTGTGCTTTTGATGATGCGCCTGCATCAAACCCTAAGTATGTCTCGGCATTTGGAGCATTACCAAGATTTCTTAATACTAAAGGTGTAAGTTTTCCATTTGTAGTACCTTCTAAATTTTCTGATGTTGAAAATGCTGATGTTGAACTATTTTTTATTTCAAGACCTATACCAGCAGTACTTGAAGAATTATCAATACTACCTACACCAGTAACAGTAACGCCAGTTGAAGTTGTTTCTAACTTTTTACTTCCATCGTAGTAAATTGATAATGCCCCACCATCAGATGCTATTAGGTAATTTTTAGTGTTAGCAGCGTTAAGTATTCCAAAATTTGTTGCATGAATAAAAAGATTTCCAGTTCCAACATCTTTTATCCGAGAGTGGCTTCCATCATGAAATAGCTCTAAGTCTTGGGACGCACCAAGTTGTAATTTTCCATTATCAGGTATTTGTACGTTGCCGTCAGCGGTTATTTCTAGTCTTTTTACTCCGTTAGTATAGTTATCTGCTGTATCACCAGTATAAAATTCTATTCCTCCAAAACTTACACAATTTGCAATAAATAATTTATTACCAGAAGCATCAGAACCTGTAAAATTGTGACCGATAGCACTAAGATTAAGACTTCCATCTTGCCTAAAAATAAGTTTAGGATTGTCGTTCTCATTATTATTATCTGAATCAGCTTGAATTATTAACTCACAATTTCCTGACGTTCCAGATGTAAATAAATGCTGTGTACCGCTTGCAGTTATACCAGTTGAAGTTGTCTCGAATTTTTTATTGTTGTCATAAAAGAGTTCTACGACACCTGAATTACCTTGTAAATATCTTCTATTATCTGTTTCGCTTAATAATAGGTGATTACTACGAACTCTAAGGATATTAGTATTATTATTAATAATCGAATCTGTCCCAGTATGATAAAGATCAAAATCTTGAGAATCTCCAAGCTGTAACCTGTGGTTGTCAGCAAGATTTACATTTAAACTGCCATCAACACTAAAAAATGTATTTCCTGCACTATCTCGACAATCAATTAATTCACCATCAGAAAACGCACCATCTCTTATAATAATTCCTTTTTTTGTTGTATTGTTACCACTTGATCCATCTGGTGTTCTTAGATTAAGCAATGCTGTAGTGGTTGAATCAGCACCTATACCAAGACTGTCATAAATTCTTGTGCCATTAGTTTGGGTCTCTAGTCGCTTTACGTTGTCGTAGTACAGTTCTACGTCCTCGTTTCTTATAAATGAAGCAAGAGTTTCATTATTGGTATCATTTTTTATATCAGTTCTTCGACCTGTAATTATTAAGTCATTATTACCAATGGTAGATATAAAGTTTTTTGAACTAGCAGAATTGTGTGATATCTGTAAATCTTGACTAGCACCGAGTTGTAGCTTTTTATTATCAGGTAATGCAATATGCTCACTACTTGTCCAGCTATCGGTTGCATCAATCCAATTAAATGTCTTATCTGTAGCACCCTTTAATGTAATACCACCACCATCAGCAGTAGTATCGGTAGGAGTTGATACCTTGCCTAATTCAATATTTTTATCTTCAACTGTAAGTGTAGTCGTATCAATCGTTGTGGTCGTTCCAGAAACGGTCATGTTTCCACTTACTGTCAAATCACCTGTTATATCAACACCTGCACCAACATCTAGGTTGCCAGCTACATCAACATGACCATCAGTATTTACTGAAATTCTATCAACACCATTTGTTTGGTCACGAACTTTAAAAATTCCACCTTGAGATTTTATTATATAATCAGGGTTTGCATCTCCTTCTGTAAGAAGAATACTTGGAGAAGTAGAACTTAAAGTTAAATTTCCAGTTGTAGTAATATTTTGAGATCCAAAGTCAGGACTAATTTTTGTACCTGCAATAGCAGCGTTACTAGCTACCTTTGCATTATTAATCGCACCAGAATTAACAACAATATTTGTACCATTGCTAGATACAGTTACATCACCTAGATTTCCATCAGTAAAAGTACCCTGTGGCCCTGCCGTTTTTACAGTGACAACCCTAGTCTCACCATTTACAGTAACTGTATTTTTATTTTGAGTGATGTTAATGTTGCTCATATTGTAGTGTAGCCTTCGCTTACAAATATATTACCCTCTAAATAATATTCTCGCTTGCCGACAGTATTTAAAATTAAAACGTCATAAGACAATTCATTTGCCGTAAATTGAGATGTCTGTATATGGGTTAAACTCATTGTAAATTCACCATTTGTCCTGTTTGTATAAGAAATTGTAAAATCTGCAAATTTACCAGTTCTTTCTTTATTCCAAACCTGAGCCGCAATAGTAAATCCTGTTAAATTTACAGCATTATCATTTCCATCAGTAAGTCTTATAGACTCTGTGTGATCTGCTCTTTTTTGAACAGTAAAGTCATAAGTGCCAGCTATAATTGCCATAATAAACTACCAACTATCTTAAGGATAGCTTATGTTACCTCAGTAAGATTAAATTTATATTTTTTACCACTAACTCTATTTATTAAGAACAAATCAGAAGCGCCCTCCTGTATTGACCAGCTACCTTGTGTGTTATCAACCTCATTAGGTAATGAGCTAAGGTTAGACATATTTATATCCTGTGTTGTAACTGCTCCAGTAACCGTAATTCCATTTGTTGTGGTTCGCATTTTTTCAGAATTATCGAAGTATAAAATTTGACCACCATCTTGTATTGCCTCGTAAGCAGTGTCATTACCAGAACCATCTGATCTATTAGTTTCTACTCTAAAATTGTAAGAATAGCTATTAGCTTTTTTTGTTTGAATCAGAATAGGGGAGTCTGTGTTAGAAGTGAGTGCATTAACTCCTACAACGTGTGTGATAATCATATCTTGACCCGTACCAATACTTAGTCTTGTAAAATCATTAAATATTAAAGCTCCAAACCCATTTGTATTATCAGCATCAAAAGTAATTTTGTATGCACCTGAAGAATGTGTACCGTTAAAAACTACATCACCGTTGAAATCACTTGGTTGATCTACGTTAAGACCACCTGTTAATTTTGCAAGATTAAAATAATTTGCAGCTTGATTATTGCCGCTACCATCTTTATATGACAAAAATCCTGTACTTGTGTTTGCATACCATTGATAATGATTAACACCAGTTGTTGGTGTTGCTGGTATAGAATCGCCTGAATTATTTGTAAGAACGGCTTGAAAAACTCCATTTAAATCTGTTCTAACAGCAGCACCTGTCCCATCATCTATAACATAATCATGCTGTGCCATTTTTAAACAAGTTCTTTAGACATATATTACATTAAATTTAACTGCCACGCCCAAAACCTGTTGCAGTATATTTAAAATTTCTGTTTACATTGCTTGAACCATTTTTTATATCAATATCAAAACCTGTTCCAGTTATATTTGATAGAGTAAAGAAATCTCCTGACTGTGCATTTTCAATAGTAATACCTATTGAAGGTTTAACGGAATTTGCAGCAACACTTGTATTAGCTTGCCCTGTAAAAAAACTATTAGTAAATGATACAGATTTAGTAGATGTTCCAGAGGCAAAAACACCATTAGTAGCCCCTGCATTACCAAGACTTGTTTCTGTTCTGCTTGCCAATTCTGCTGTATATCCTAATTGTTTAATTGCTATAGATTGTGCTGGGTCTTGTGTTTCCATTTCAAGTTTAAATTTAAAACCTCTTGCAACAAATGACCCTCTAACAAAAGAATTATATTGTGAAAAATCTGCTGAATAATTACAGTTTCCACTTGTAGATAAAGAAGTAGCAGAAGTAAGTGTAAAAGTATCAGTTGTTTTTGAAATTATTTGGTAATCACCATCAACGCCAGTACCAGAAGTAAAATCAACAGTTACAAAACTGCCGACAGAATATCCATGAGAGGATTTTGTAATAGTAATTATTGTACCCGACCCACCTGATCCATCATTAATTGTATAAGTACCAGCAGTAGAAGTATCTGGATCTAAATCGGTAGTGGCTACAAGTAGTTCGGCATCTACATCAATTGCAGTGATCTGATCAAAACTTGTCCATGTGTCAATTAATGCTGTTCTATCATCAAAATCACTACTTGAATAAAATCCCTCTGTGATTAGGTGCCTTTTTAAGCTTAATGGTTGTTTGTTTCCTAAATCTAAAGTACCAGCAAATAAATAATTACCTGTTGTTGAATCAAGTACTAACGCACTTTTTGAAGAGCTAAATGAACAGTTAGTTTTTGTGCCAGCAAAAGCTGGACTGTCAGTATCTTCACGATCTACAAAGGCACTTAATTTAGGAAATGGGTCAGGACTGTTATAAATAATCGAAGTTTCACCAGAACTTAACCTTCCACCATCATCTTTAAATTTAACAATGTATTCACCAGAGCCTATATTTGGAACATCAACTTCTGTGACATTACCACTTATTTCTTTTAATGTTGTAGCATCACTAAATGTACCTGTACCATCAGTTAAATTACTAGCCCTAATAACAATGGTTCCACCGTGGACAACATCAACATCTGTAGATTTATCAAAACGTAATCTAACTAACTCATTTGAAATAGTTTCTATTTTTAAATTTTGTACATCACTTGGTAAAGCAGTTTTTCCTTCTGCTTTAAAAGAGACAGTTGTTGTGTTTGAACTAAGTTTTCCTAAAGCATTATATGATTTTATAGCAAAGGTGTATGAACCGAGTTCAGACTCAAAAAGTTCAAAGGTAGGTTTTGCTACTCTTGCTTTTTCAACATTATCATTTTCAAATTGATATTCTATTAAATATTCTTTAACTCCTATAACTGGTTCCCAAGAAACAGTAATCACTGACACTGCTCTATTTTGTAATACTACAATTTGTTCACTTGCACTAGCATTACTAGGTGCTGGTTTTGTATCAATTAAAGTAGTTATTACTCTTGGATCTGCCGCAACTGTAGGATCTTCTACCTGTGCATATTTGTTTGTGTCATGAATAATCGCTGTTATTGAATACTCAGATTGATTTTTTTCCTCTATTGAAATAACACGATAAATTTGAAATTCGACAGATGTATTTCTTATTGCATAAATTGAATTGACATTAGGTGCTGTTGAAAATGCAGATGAAACAGTGATAACTGAGCCGTTAACAGAATCTATATTTCTTGTCTCTACTATTTCTCCGTTAGTATTAGCAGTTGGCATGATTATAGAGATAGAAGCTCCATTTGTATCTGCTAAATCAGTATTGTTTGCATCATCTACAACAATAGTTGTTAAGTTAGTGACAGATTTAATTCTTCCACCCCTACGAACCCCAGCTCTTAAAGAGTCTGCAATACCTATAATCATAGAAGGTCTTACAAAAACACCAGCTTCTAATGTAGTTGTAAAAGAAACAACTTCAGATTCTTTTAAATTAGAATATAAAAACCAACGACCTAATCTATTTGCTTGACCTCTTGAAGTACAGGCAAAAGCTTTTATAGTTTTTCTCGTTCTTCCAAATTTTGTTATTGCATCAGATAAAACTGTAATATCACTTGCTGTTATCAGCTCATAATCTAGTGTTTGTGTATCATTATTAAAAAATGCAACTTCAACTTCTGTATATTTAGTTCTTTGCCCTACTCCTGAATAAGTAAAACCTTCTTCTGTAATATTTGAGTTGTTAAAAATATATTGTGCATCAGATGTATTTGTTGCAGTATTAGTTGGCCTGTCTTGAGATATTTGCAAGCTACCATTACTATAAAACGGCATTGCGTTCATAACAGAACATAAATCATTAATTAACGTATAAGCATCATTTTTTTGATTAATAATTACATTGCAACTAAATCTTGGCTCCGTTGTTCCTGTAATTGGATCTGTTATTTCTTTACTTGCATATTTACTTGCAGAATAAAAACTAAATACATCTAACGTGTCAGCATCAATTATTCCATCTGCACCACCAAATCCTTTATCTGTTGTTAAAAGGTCATATAAAATCCAAGCTGGATCAGAACACCACTCTTTATTAGTTTTAAAAGTACCATCAAAAACATAATTATCAGGGTAAATAATTCTTCCATTGTCTCCATCAACTGAGGTGCCATCTGGTATGAGAATTTTGGTTCCCTTAACCCTATACATCCGCTTGGGATAGCTTTGAAAAGATTGAGCATTAAATCTAATTCCAACGTAGGCAAACCCCTGATATGCACTTGTGTCTGTATTTATTTCTGTAAAAGATAACCAATTTGTTTTATTTGCTAGTCTTAAACTTGTACTATCTGGTGTATCTCTAATAACAGTTATAGAAACTGGAAAACTCATAGTTTTTGTGAATTTTATTTCATAATCTTTGACATAAGGACTTAAAGCTTTACCTGATATCAAACCATCGTCATCTTTTGTATTGTTATTTGTTATTACATTATGAACTGTGCCATCATCTTCTGTAATCCGTATTGCTACACGTACATTAGTACCCTTAACTGCGCCATCATCTGCAACTCTTGATAAACTTGGTACTTGTATGCTAACTCTTACTTTGTCAACATTGGTATCAGTAATTGATCTAGTTACTGAAGCTGCTTTTGTTACTTCTACACCTACAGGGATTGTATTTTCTATTGCATTTATTTCCTGTAATGCTGTCTGATTTGATGCTCCATTTTTGAAAAAAATTTCTACATCAGGAAAATTTTCATTACCATTAACATCTTGCAAGGGAGTTCCATCAAGAAAAACACTTTTTTTAAAGGTATTAGTACCAGAACCACCAACATCAAAGATTGAATCTATTTCTCCATAACCTAATAAATCTAAAACAGTTGCAAATTGTTTACTTCGCAACCCCCCTTTTATTAAGTCAGGATCAACAACTTTTCTATCAGTCCCAAATAATTGGTCGTCAACTAGTCTTGGCATTAGGTGATACTTTTAACAATGGTTGTAGAATCTGTCCCTGAGCTTATTATAATTGAGCCACTATATACTAAACCATAAATAATTGGTATTGGAACACCGCTAGAACTTACGTTTTGAATACCACTGAAAGAATATGAACCTCTTATTCTTGGGTCAATATCACTAACACTTGAAGTATCAGGTATTGGATTTTGTGGTGATAATAAATCTACAACACCTTCAACTATCAAATTAGTACCATAACTTGTTAATGCAGCGGTAACAATGGCACCTGCGACACCTCCAACAACAGCTCCAACAGCAGAAGCACCACCACCAACTAATAGTGTGCCAACAACAAATTCCAAAGATCCTGTTGCAACTGGAATAATTTGAATATCACCCTGACCAGACATTGATAAATATTCTTCTGTAATTACTTTTCCACCCATTTTGATTTTATAAATTTGATCATTCATATGTTTTTGCACACCCTCAAAATTTGCAATTAAAAAACTCATAGCTTGCTGTGGAGACTTCACCGCAGCCATAAAATATGACTTTCCTAAAAATTGTCTTAATTTTCCATAAACTTTTATTTTTTTAAGCTGCATATCTATAAACTCCTCTTAATGCCTGCTGATATTTTAAATCAAAAAGTTCTCTGCAACTCAAAGCTCTTATATTATGATTCAATATCATGTTATCACCAATATAAACAGCGACATGATCTAAATTACCTGTGACAGATTGAAAAAGTAAAACATCCCCAATTTTTATATCTTTATTATTAGATTGTTTTATAAAATTTAGTTTTGGTAAAGCAAATTCAAATTCTGGATTATTTCTAAAATCTTTGATTCGTTTTGGTCTTTCCCAATATTTTATATTTATATTTTTATTTTCTTTAAGCCAATCTGTTACTATAGACCAACAATCATATTTTCCCCAGATAAACTTACGACCAATAAGTGAAGGTGCTTTCCAGCCTGAAGGCTCAAACGATTCCCAGTGGGCGTATTCAATACTGTAAATGTAATATGGAAACCCAAGATGTTCACAAGCGGCTCTGTCTGTATCTGATGGTGTTGCAGCCCCTTTAGGATGACTATGAATTACACCAATAACTTCTCCTGTATCTTCACATTCTGCCCAATCATCAGGGTCAAGAATAAAAAATTCAAATTTACCCTTTGCTAAATTTTTACAAGGCCAAAAGGTTTCTTTACCCTTAATTATTGCCAGCAAACCACAAGCTTCTTCTGGTGCTTTTTTTTTTGCATATTGTATAAAACTTTCTTTCCAAGTCATAATTAAAAATTAACAAATCTGCCTACACCAGCAAAATCCTTTTTAGTAACCAGTTTTTTAGGTGCGGTTATACCAAACAGATCAAAAGAACTTACAAGCTCAAATTGAACAATGTTGAAATTTTCAACAGTTTTTCTTTCAATAAAATAAACCTCTCGTGGTAACTCTGCTGAAGGATCAACAGTACCGTTTTTATATGGATTGACATTAGATGGAAAATTTATTTCATCAAGATCTTGACTCAATGCTCTACGCCTTATAACTTTTGCACCTGCTAAATCAGAAAATGCAGTTGTTTGATTTGTAAGTTGTAATATTGCCGTTATTGTTCCTAATAAATTAGAAAGAGTTAGAGTTGGTCTTGGCAACTTTCCTTTGCCAGAATATTTAAATCCATCTGCACTACAAGGCATCCTACTGTATGTATTAGATTGCCATACAATATCAAAACTATCTTTCATGTTATTACCGCTATGAAATAGATATACAGTAGGATCAGAAATTGTCGAATTTACATTAAAAGTGACATTGTGAGTTCCAGTTATTGTTGCAGAATTAATAGCTGTAACTGTAAAAGTATTTGTAGCAACTGTTTTTATAGTATAAATTCCATCAATAGCACCACCAGTAACAAACTTTAAACTTAAAATTAATCCAGCAGAAAATCCATGTGAATTTAAAGTTATAGTTATTGTTGTTCCACTTTGTACATATTGTCCTGTTTTAGCTACCTTTGTATAGTGAATATCAGGTTTTAATTCAACTGAAAAAAATTCAAGAATTGATTTATTTGTAAGCTGTTGAAGCTCAGAAGTAGGATTTACATAATCAGTAGATTTAAAATAATTTGTCATTTACGGTTCAAATACCTCACGAAAACTACAATTAATTATTGCTCTGTTAAGATAAGGTATTGTTTTTGTCCAAGAATCACAAACATATTTCCCAGCACCTGATAATGAAAAAGTTAAGTTTGTTGCATTTGTGACTAAAGCAGCATCAGCAGTAGTAGAAGTAACAGTAAATGTGTTTTGATTTGAGGAAGTTTTTACAACATAATCTCCATCAGTAACTCCAGAGCTAAAATCTATTGTCAAAACATCTCCTATCGCAACGCCATGATTTGCTGAAGTGATTGTAACAAGAGTTCCAGCCCCTCCACTTCCATTAGACTGTACAAACTGGCCTGATCTTCCACTAAATCCTTCTGCTGGTGGAGTAAAAGTAAAGCTTGCCTGATCTGCCACTCTGCTTCTTAAAAACGCTTCAATGACATCTGCATTAGTTTCAGACACGTTAAAAGTTAAATCATATACTTTAGGGTCTTGAGATAATGGAAGGCCATACAAAGCCCTGAACTCATAACCATCACCAAGCTGTGTAACCCTTATTTTTGGTTTACTTGTTTTTCTTGTGCCATAAGTTGGCTGTATTGATGGAAATGTAGCCATTATCTATTTAATAAACCTCCAGCCCTTTGTTCATCAATTATAGTTGCTTGTACAACACCAGCAATTAAAGATCCCAGTTGATCGGCCTCTGATCCATTTCCTTGAACAGAACTACCAGAAGCATCTACGTTTACTGTAATCATGTTATTAGTGGTATTACCTTCTCTACCTCTAGGAACTGAAGGTAAAATTGTTCCAGATGTGCGAGGTACAAATAATTCAGGTTGACGTTCTCCAACTATATAAGGCTGGCCAGCTTTTACAGGGCCACCATTTTCTCTTTTAAAAATACCTCCTAACAATCCACCAAGAAAACCTCCCAAACCTTTTTTCTCTCCACCAGTAAAAGCATTTCCAAAACCACTTAAAAGCTTATCTAGCTGTTGGTCAATAAGTTTGTCTCTAATTTTATTTAACACTCTTGTCATGGCCTCACCAAATGATTGCGCACCAGTTATAGCGTCTCTTAAATTATTTTTTATGCTGCTTTCAATTTCTTCACCTATTTCAGTCATTTTTTGTTTGAGTTTTTCTGCCGCCTCTTGATTTTTTTTATCAATCTGTTCTTGTTCTTTTTTCTTTTTATTTTGTTTATCTATCTCTGCTGTTATTTTTCTTTCTTCATCTAGCTTTTCTTTAATTGGATCTATCATTTCTTGATTAATTTGCAGTTGTTTTTTAAGTGAAGCTATAGCTCTTTTGTTATTGGTATCTTGTGCTGTGGCTAATCTTTTTAAAAGTTTTTGTCTTTCAATAAATAATTTATTAAATTGACTTTTTAATAATTGTTCATCACCTTCTTTAACTGCTTTGTTAAAATTATCTTGTTCTCTTTTTGCTTTTATTAACGCAGTCGTAAATCCACCAATAAGACCTATGATTGCAACAAAAGGCAATGCGTTAAGTGCGACTGTAGCAAGACCACCAGCAGCGGCTAATTTAATTAAAGCAGCAGTGACTAAAGGCAAAGCAACTGCCACACCTTTGGCTGCGGTGGCGATTGCAGCAAATATTAAAGCAGTTTGTCCTATAGGTGAATTAACAAGCTCAGTTGTTTTTATAATTAATTCAGTTAATAACTTTGTAATACCTTCAACTGCTGGTCTTAGTTGATCTCCAAAAGCTCTTGAAAGATCTTCTGTTGCATTACTAAAGTTTTTAAATACTTGAGTAGGATCGTTTTTTAACAATTCCTTTAAAAACCCACTGCCTTCATTTCCAACTTTTCCTAAAGCTCTAAGGACAACATCACTTGTTAATTTACCTTCAGCAGCTAATTTTTTTAGTTCTCCAATAGTCACACCAAGTTCAGCAGCAATAGGAGCTAAAACAGTTGGTACTTGTTCTGAAACACTCCTAAATTCATCACCAGCTAGCCTTCCTGAGCCAAGAGCCTGAGCTAGTTGCCTAAATGCGTTTGATGATTCTTGTGCAGATGATCCAGCTAATTTTGCAGCCGTATTAAAGCCAAAGAATACAGTCCTTATATCTTCAACTGATGTTCCAAGTGGAGCTAATCTTGCTGTAATATCTGTAACGCCCTCAAGAGCTTCAGTTGCACTTAATCCAAAGGCTTTCTGTGCATCTGTAGCAATCTTTAATGACTTACCAAAACTACCACTCTCTTTTGTAAGCAATCCCAGTCTTACTCTAAGCTTTTCAAAATTTGCTGATGTATTTACCGCTTGCCTACCGATTAAAACTATACCAGTCGCAGCAATGGCGGTTCTTAAGCCATTAAATGAGTTCTGTAATTTATTAGTCTGATTCTGGACACCATTTAACGCCCTAGTCGCACCGCTGGCATCAACTCTTAACCTAACGACTGCCTCTGCCACAAATAAAAAAACCTTTACTCTATATTACCTTGAATTGCGTTTTTGTCGTTGCAACGCTTGTTTTTCTTCGTCAGTTTTAATCTCATAGTACCCAGCCCAATAAATAAGCTCTGCCTCAGTCATACCCATTCTGAGTTCTTGCACTGTCTTACCAAGTTCTGTTGCTAGGAAAAACTCAAACCTAAGCCAAGTATCCCCTTTTATTCTTTTTTTGCTGTATCAATATCTAATTCTATTTCATTTAAAAACAACTCAAGGTCATTTAACACTTTTTCTGGAAGCTGCCTCTGCATCATAGGAGCATCTGACATATCAAAAGCAAGAGTTCCATCTTCTTTCTCTGCCATTTGACAAAGTAGTTGAGTAGATACGACTAAAGCATCAGCATTTGGGCCAGCTAATTGTTGTGCCTTAACTCTTGCGTATCTTGTAATAGGTTTAAAATATAAAGTCATAATGACTTCATCTTTTGAATTTTTTACATCAAACTTTCTTCTAGTGACCATTTCATCTTGAAACGCCCCAAGCAGTATGTCTGCGGTTCTTTTAGTTGCCATAAATAAATGCGAAGAATTTTACTTTTTAAATTTCTGATAGAATTGTGCCAGATGGCTTGAATGTAATGTTGATTGTGCTGACATCACCTAAAGCTGAACCCTGCTCAAAGTTTGTTATAAGGCCGCTAAAACTAATTTTCTTAGTTCCGCTTGCACTATCAGGGAAAAGCTCAAAAGATGCTGTTGCAGGGTCGCCAGTAGTTAAGATGCCGTCCATAAAAGTAGCAGTCTCTCCAGAGGCAGCGTTGTCATATTGAAGAACAGCAGATCCCTCACCTTCGATAAGTCCACCAACAAAAGATTTGAAAGTGTCACCTTGAACAGTTGTTTCTTGGGTATCTTTAGAAATAGACATAGACCATTCTCTAGTGCCTAATACTGGGTTAACTGAAGAGCCGCCATCATCAAATTTGACTTGCCCAACATCACCTTTTACAGCAGCCATAATAATAAAAAGAAATATTTATAATTATATTAACCTTTTTTTGGTTTTTTTACAGCTTTTGCTTTTTGACTTTCCATATATCGTCTGCATTGAGGATCCCAGTATTTTGGATCTCTTCTGCCTTTGACAGCTTCAATAGCGTCAAGCATTTCATCTGTAACTTTAATCATGGTGTAAGTGCCTCATATAATTCAAATGTTATTCTAATCTGTGTCTGAAATTTACCTTCTGGACTTGATTGTAATATCTCAGGCCCTACTGGCGGGTCAAAGCGCACATCAGAAACTGTGATTCTGTTAAATAAATCTCTAAGTCTTTTGCCAATGTCAAAATTTTCGCCTGCCCCTATTCCTTGCTTTGTATAGATATTAAAAGTAATAAGACCCACAACAAGATTTGTGGCGGTGGTAGCTGAATTAGGTGCTTGCTGTGTAAGGTATTCACTTGCTCCAAAGCTAGTAATACATTGTATATATTGATCGACAGTAGAGGCATCAAATGGGACATTATTAAAAACCAAAGGTATAGATGGCCCTATTCTAAATTCATCATTCAGACGTTTCTCAATAGTTGCCCTGACTGTGTTCAAATCTGTAGCTGCCATCAGATACTCCTCCTTAGTTGTTGTATAACATATTGCTCAAGTTCCTTACCAATAAGTTCTGGAAAGCCAGCAACAGTGTTTTGTCTTGTCCTATATTGACCACCCCATGATGGTGGTAGGTTTACACCAAAGCAAACAGGTTCTGCATAAACAAGATTGTTTGTTACTTCACCTTTAAATTTTTGTATTTTTGTCTGCCACGCATTTCTTAATTGACCACCGCCTGTTGGTTCTCCTTCATAAACTATCCTAACAGGTGTTGCTTTCTTTACTCTTCTTGTCCACTCAAGAGTTGTAGCTTGAACAAGATCAACAACAAGTTCTTCAAAAAAATCATCAATTTCATCTAGCCTGATTTGTCTGGCCATGACTACCTCAAGAAAATATCAAAGCTAATAGCTATATTATTCTGTTCATTTGTATTGATCTGAACTACCTTATATTCTGTTCCGCTTATAACAACCCGATCAAATGTTGTAGGAGTAAAAGTTATATCACCAGCAGATATAGTAAGTCGTTTGTCTTGACTAGAAACTAGGTCAGTCACCTCAGACCTCGTTACATTGCTCACCACACCCTTTATACTGACATCTGTTTTAACTTCACTCATTGAACCAGTGGTAGGGTTATATATTCCAGTCGTCACTCTTCTATAGGTTATAGATCCACCAGTCGCCTTGATTGCTGCTGAAGCTGCTTTTTTAAGTGCTGATGCAATGCTCATAAGTAATAAGCTATAACTTGACCACTTGCAAGGGTGATGCTTGTAATGACTCCGCAAACTTCTGTTGAAGCTTTCATTGTAATGCCATTGATCGTTGAAGAACCGTTCTCAGTTATGTTTTCAGCAACAAAAGTAGCACTGGCATCTGAAAGGCAATGAACTTTCCCAAATCTCCCAGTATGGGCATTTGTATCTGTGATGATGATTGCTGCTGGGTATTCGTATGCCATTGTTAAGACCTCTTGATTGATAGATTAGCACTTCCCCCTATTCTAAGACCTTTTAAATACTGGTCAACGATAGGTGGTATGCGATCAACTCCTACTCTTCCATAAAAATTAGGAGTTACGTTAATATTT
>VTLG01013112.1_pt1 | contig 24736 bp, 37 predicted proteins | sample 4694571 | NCBI WGS metagenome assembly VTLG01 (sample SAMN12604809, study PRJNA352737) | marine metagenome | biome: ENVO:00000447; feature: ENVO:00000209|ENVO:00000569|ENVO:01000036; material: ENVO:00002151; isolation source: viral sequences binned using virsorter ...
TTAATTAAGAAAGATGTACCACAATCAGTATGGAAAACATGGAATGAAGGTAATAAACCAACGATGGTTATATGCCGAACACATCAACTGCCTGAACATCGTCAATGGCGAGATGCATGGCAAATTAAAGATGATATAGAATTAGCAGCATAGGAGAAATATATGACAATTATTATAGATAAAGATAGCAACCAGATTGATGCTTCAACTGTTTCATCAAAGCCGTCTGACCGACATTTTAGAAATGCTTGGGCAATTTCTGGTAAAGTTATTGCTGAAGATATGACTAAAGCAAAAGAAATATTTAAAGACAAGATAAGACAAGTAAGAAAGCCTTTGTTAGAAACCGAAGATGTTGCTTATATGAAAGCACTAGAAACATCTAACAGTTCAGCACAAACTGCAAGTATTAATAAAAAGAAAGCATTAAGAGATGCCCCTGCAGCAAGTGCAATTACTAATGCCGATACAATAGCTAAATTAAAAGATGCGTGGGATAGTGATACTTTAGGCACTAATCCTTATAAATAATGGAAATCTCACCTATACTTTTTTGGAATGGAATACTTACAGTTGTTATAGCACCTGCTATATGGGTGTTTCGTAGTATGTTTATGGAAGTAAAACGATTGGATATACTTCTTAATAAAACACGAGAAGAGTATGCAAAGCGTGATGATGTTAAAGAAGATATGCATGACATTATGGATGCTATGCAAAGACTAGAAGATAAATTAGATAAGATATTAATAGGAAATAAATAGTATGAATGCACTACAACAGCTGCAACAGGAAATGTCTAAAGTTGCAACGACACCTGAAGAGTATCAACAGATGCTTCTAGCTATGCAGGAAGCTGATAAGTTTGCTAAACAATCTAATGTACAGCAGATGCAAGAAGGTGGGTTTGTACAAAAACAAGAACAAAAGGGTGTAGGTGCATATGTACCACCACCTGTACAGTCGTTTGACACAACACCTGAAAAAGAAAATGTTGAGATGCAAGTGGGTGGAAGCGTTGGTAACATAGCCCTTATTAATGCACAGAAAATGGCAGATAAACAGGGTGGCACACCTACTGGACAATATACAGGTCAAAATGTAGGTGATATATCTGCTGAAATGATAGAGACACCTAAACTACCAACAGGTGCTGTTATTACACCTACTACCACACAACAGACAGCAGGACAAGATATTGGTGTAGGAGTTGGTCAGGTATCAGGACAGGTTGCAATACCTACAGCAATGGCTACAACAGCTACTGCACAGGGTATAGAGAAAACACCTGCACAACAAATGCAAGAACAGCAAGTGCAAGGTCAAGTACAACAGGTTACTGATGCAACACAGGCACAACAAGGTGCTGTGACACAAACAATAGCACCTCAAACTTTAGATAAAAGTTCAGTATCCGAATTACAAGCTGCACAGGGTACTGCTACTCAAATGGTTAATCCTGTACAGAGACAGATACAGGCAGGTGAATTAGTAGCAGGTGTTGCAAATGCACAAACAGCTTCACAATACACAGAACAAATACAGGAAGCTACAGCTACACCTACTAAAAAGGCAACCGTAGCAGGTCAACTTGAAGGTTTAATGCAACAGTTTGAAGGTGATAATACTCCTCCTTGGGCTTCAGGTGCATTAAGAAATGTAACTGCTGAAATGGCTAGACGAGGTTTAGGTGCATCAAGCATGGCAGGACAAGCAATGGTTCAGGCAGCGATGGAGTCTGCTTTACCGATTGCACAAATAGATGCACAGACACAAGCACAGTTTGAAGCACAAAATTTAAGTAACAGACAACAAAGAGCAATGTTGGCTGCACAGCAACGTGCTACATTTATTGGACAGGAGTTTGACCAAGCCTTTCAAGCAAGAGTGCAAAATGCATCTAAAATAGGTGATGTAGCTAATATGAATTTTACTGCTGAACAGCAGATAGCATTAGAAAACTCTCGTGCTGTACAAAGTCTTAACATGGCTAACTTAAATAATAGACAAGCTATGGTTATAGCAGAAGCATCTGCTTTAGCTAATATGGATTTATCAAACTTAAATAATCGTCAACAGGCAGGTGTACAAAACGCACAGAATTTCTTACAGCTTGACATGGCTAATTTAAGTAACAGACAGCAAACAGAATTATTTAAATCACAACAAAGGGTGCAGTCGTTGTTTACAGACCAAGCTGCGACAAACGCATCTAGACAATTTAATGCAACATCTCAAAATCAAGTAGACCAATTCTTTGCTAACTTATCAAGTCAAACAGGACAATACAATGCTAGTCAAATAAATGCACAATCGCAGTTTAATGCAGGTCAATCTAATGTTGTTGAAAGATTTAATTCAGAACTTAATAATCAACGTGACCAATTTAATGCACAGAACCAAACAGTAATTGCACAGTCTAATGCACAGTGGAGAAGACAGATTGCTACTGCAGATACTGCTGCAAGTAATCGTGCTAATGAAATAAATGCTCAAAGTTTATTAGGTATAAGTAATCAGGCTTACAATAATTTATGGCAATACTATGGTGATACTATGGAGTGGGCTTGGAAGAGTGCAGAAAATGAAAGAGAACGTGTAAAAGATTTAACAGCAGCCCAAATAAATGCATCAGCTTCAACAGATGCAGCTAAAATAAAAGGTGATTATGAATCAAGTAGTAGTATAGGAAGCGTTATATTACCTATACTTCTGAAAGGTGCATTTGGAATAGGATAATATTATGGAACAAAGTGCTTCAAAAGTAGCATGTAGAAACATGACTAGATATATAAAAGAGGGTGGCTATGAGCAACCTGCAAAAGAAAATAAAAAAGGTTTACTTGCTAGAAGTATGCCAAAATCAAATCCTATAAAAAATAAAATGGATTCTATTGCTGATTATGTTTTAAGTATAAAGAAGGCTTTTAATAATGATGATGAATAAAGAAATATTAACAGACATGCCCATAGCAGGTGAGTCTTTAACACCCGAACTTGGTAGTAGACCTTGGCAAAGTCCACCACAGTTTAATACACCTGAACAGGCTATCAAACATTACTTTACAAGAATAACAGACCCTGAAGATAGTGCAGGTATAATAAATGCACTTGAAATGGGTGTGCCTGTAGAAACATTGACAGAAGTTATACAACTTGGTGGTGTTATGGAAGGACTACATACTATTGACGTAGGTGTTTTAATTAGCCCTGTTATAGCTGAAACACTTATACAGTTAGCAGAAAAATCAGGTATAGAATACACAGTTGAAGATAAAGAAAAACCTGAAGAAAAGATGCCTGAAGATATAGATGTAAGATTAGCAACTATGGATTTAGAACCTAGTGTAAAATCTATAGATGAAATTATGATAGGTAAAGAAGAACCTATGGATGAAGTAAAAAAAGAAGAACCAAAAGGTTTAATGGCAAGGAGAGTTCAAGATGGGGTTTAATTTTGGTGCATTTTTAGCAGGTGGTGCTGAAGCTATAAAAGAAGAAGCAGACCAAGAAAGACAAGATGTAAAAGAATTATTTAATACCTCTGCTAAGTTGTGGACAGAAATGGGTATAACTAACTTGCAGACCAAAAGGGCTAAAAGAAAAGAGTTACAAAATGTTGCAAATAACTTATCTAAACTTTCATCTAAAGGTCAAAGGTTTACAACTGACCAAATAGGAACTATTCTTAGTCAGGGTCAAGGTGCTAAAGTATTACAAGATATACAAGCACTTAGTGATGCAGGGATAAATTGGAATCCTAATGAGATAGTTACATTTGGAAAAGATTATAAAGAGTCAGGAAAAAGTATTAAAGACATACTAGACGACATACAAGGAAAACTAAAAACAGGAACACCTTATTCAGATGCTTTAATAGAAAGTCAACCTACTACACTATCTGAAAAATTAGGATTATTTGACTCTTCTGATTATATTAAGAAGAGAGTTGAAACATATGGTAATGTTCTTGGTATGGATTTAAGTGAATTACAAGCACTAGCATTTGATGATAGGGAGTTTGCAGACGTACAGGCAGGTACTGTTAAGATAGTAGACAGAACAAAAATTGGTGGTGGTACTCGTACTCAATTTGAAAAAGATATTGAGTTACTACTTGCAAATAATATGGGAAAAGATTTTGCAGTTAGTGATATTACAGGTCGAGTAAAAACAGAATCAATGAAACAAGAAGAATATTCAAAACTTCAAAAAGAACTAAATAAAATACTGTCAAACTATGATACAGAGTTAAATACAAATACTGTAACAAAAGGTGAACTACAAGATACAATAAAACAAAGCCTACTTCCAAAAGATGAAGATGGTGGTGGTGGTAATGGCAAAACTAGCTTTGCACAAAAATTAGATGATTTAACAAAACCTGCAGAGTTTAAAGGTACAAGTGCAGAGGAACAAAGAAAAATAATAATTAATAACCTTAAAACACATATAGCTAATAATAATCCTGATAATATTACTTTAATACAATTAAAAGGAACAGTAATTCTAAAATTAACTGAGTTGGGTTTAGCAAAAAATAAAGAAGAAGCAGATAGGCTTTTGAGTGAAATAGTTGTTACTAAAAAACAAACAGAAAATAATAATAATAACAATCCTAACATAATTACGGATGATAAAGGAAAACCCCTGTATGACCTAGAAAATCTACCAATGGGTTAAGCATGGCATTAAAATTAAAAAACTATAATTATTATGATAAAGAAGATTTAACAAAAGAAAATCTTATGGCTAATCCTGAGTTTTTAGCTGATGCTTATGATTTTTTAGCTGAAAGAAATAATAATAAAGATTTAAATAGCCCTTCAGAAGTATATGATGAATTTATGGAACATATGCGTTATTCCTCTGTGAATGAAGTTACTGCTTTACGTGATTTAGAGTATGCACAAAATTCAAATATATTAGAAAAAGATAAGTTTGGTAGACTTATAGATGTATATGACAAAATGCCGGGAGAAGAATTTTCTTGGAAAATGATGGGTGATTATGCAGAGGGTTTGGTTACTGCACCATCAACATATTTAGGTATACTAACAGGTGGTAGTGGTAAAGCTGCAAGTGTAGCAGGAACACAAATTGCACGTTTAAGTTTGCGTAAAATATTAGCAGAAGGATTTAAAGGCACTACGAAAGAAGGATTAAAAGCACTTGGAAAAGAAGGATTAAAAGGTGCAGTAAAAGGTGCAGCCGTAGAAGGTGCAATAGGTTTTGGTCAAGGAACTATTGAACAGGCAACACGAGATGAAACAGAAGTAGAATATAAAAGCCAATTAAATAAAGACTATGGTCGTGGTCTGACCACAGGCATAGGTTCTGCTATAGCAGGAGGTCTTTTATCTTTTCCTGCAGGTATTCTAGGAGCAAGACAGGCAAGTAAAGCATCAGAAAAATATAATAAGTTTATACTAAATACTGTTAGAGAAGCTAATATAGCAAATGATTTATCTAAAAAAACATTAAGGGAAGCACCAAAGAAAATAAAAAAAGGTGGTGTGGGAATAACAGAAAAACAAGTAAGAAAAAAACTAGATGCCCTTGACCCTGAAAAAGTAGCTATAGGAAGAAAATTTTTAACAGAAGCTGTCGATGATGATGATTTTGTAGGTGCGTTACCTAGACATGTATATGAAAACATAACTGCTGCAGCAATACGTGTTGGAGATAAAATAAAAATTAGAAAGGGTGAAAGAATTACATCTGCTTTACAGAAAGCATTGGCAAAAGATGAAAGTGGAATACTAACAGAAGATATAAAAAAAATAATAAGAGAACATAATATAAGCACAGAACTTTTTTCTTACATATATAAAGCTGAAATATCAGAAGCAGGTCGTAAACTAGGACAAGCAGGTTTTATAGCTAGAAGATTATATAGAGGTGGAACAAGAGAAGGAAGAGAAGTAAATAGATTATTAGGCGATTTAGATGAATTAAGAGAAAGTGGATTAACGACAACATCAATAGAAGAAGCTAATCTTATTGCACTAGAAAGTTCTGCAAATAAAACTTTAGGCGATAAAACATTTGATTTACTATCAGGGTTAGATAGAGTTAGATTAGGTTTTATGACATCGCAACCTGCAACAACTGCTAGAAATAATTTAAATGCAGGTTTTAGAGTTGGTGTAGATGCAATGGTCAGAACGATGGATAACATTGCTAATGACACTATCAATAAATACACAAAAGAAACAAGTTTAAGAGATTTACGAAAACTTTATGCAGAAGGTAAAATTACAAAAGAAGTATTTGAGGGTGAAGAAAAAAGATTAAGAACAGTTCTTTCAAGTAGAGGTATATTTAGTGGTACAGCCGATATTACAAAATATATGTTTGACCCTTATGAAGCAAAAGTAATACAAAAACTTTATGCAGAGCAGTTCCCTGAAGAAGCTGCAATACTATTTAGACAAGCAGCAGACCTTGATTTAAAGCTAGGTAACAATACTGCATTAGCAAATATAGCTAGAAAATCAAATTATTTAAATACTAAATCTGACGATTATTGGAAACGTGTGGTTTTATCTGCATCTTTAAGTAGAAGAATTAAAGATAAATATGGTCAAGATATAGCTAAAGTTATTGAAGACGGACAGTTTAATAAGATAGATACCAATATATTTGAAGATGCAGCTAAAGATGCATTAGAATTTACATATCAAAATACTTTTAAAGGACAAGATTTTGCATCAAAAGTAACTAGAGGTGTAATTAACGCACAAAGAAATTTTCCTTTTTTAATATCTTCATTTCTACCTTTTCCTAGATTTATAGCAAGTCAGTTAAAATTTTTAGTTGAACATGCACCTGTTGTTTCTACACTAAACAGCACAAGAAAACTGTTATTATCTAATAAAAACTTTGGAGAAGTTGTAAGGGAAGATTTAGGAAAAACTGCAACAGGTTGGGCTATGTATACTATGGCATATCAGTGGAGACTTAAACAGGGTGATACAAACTATTGGTATGAAATAAAAGATAATAAAGGAAATATAATTGATGGTAGACCTTTATATGGTCCTTTTTCTTTATTTATGTTAATGGCAGATTATCATTACAGATTGCAAACAGGAACAACACCAAAAGATGCTAGGGGTATGATAAGAGATGCTCTTCAAGCAACTCTTGGTTCAACCTTTCGTGTTGGAGCAGGTTTATCTTTTATAGAAAATGTTTTAGAAAAAGGAAGTTTAGAGGGTAAAACTCGTGATAAACTTTTAGAAGTTGGTGGAGATGTGTTAGGAACTTATCTAATACCATTTTCTGTAGCTAAAGACATATATAGTCAATTTGACCCTGAATCAAGATTAATACCTGAAACAAGAAAAGGTGATGAAGTTCATTGGTTTGACTACTTATATTCAAGAGCAACAAAGTCTATGCCTGACTTTCCACTATCAGGATATGAAGACCCTTTAAGAGACCCATTTAGAACAGGTGATGTACGTGCAGTTAATCCTTTAGAGAAACAATTATTTGGATTTAGTAAAAGAGAAAAGAAGAATGTTTTACAAGAAGAAATGGGTAGAGTAAATCTAACACCATTTGAAATATATAAAAGACACCCTAACAGATTAATTGACAGATATACAAGAAGAGATTTAAGTGACCCTGTAAATAAATACAATTTATCTAAAGCATTAGAATCTGTAATTCAAACTGAAGAATATCAAGCATTAAATATGTTAGAACGAAGAGAAGAATTATTAACATTAGCTAGACAGTTAATAAATAGAGCAAGAGAAAATGCAAAAGAGATAGTTAAATATGAATATCAAGAGGGTGACATAGAAATAAATGAAGTTGAAAAAGCCATGTGGGATTCTACTAGACAGACATTAAAAGATTCAGTAGAAGAAGAATTTAAAAAAGAATATCCCGGATTTGATTCATTTGAAGAGTATGCTAAACTATTTCCAAATGAAGCATACTCTTGGGCTAATGATATTGCTAAAAAATTAAGAAAAGGTAGGTTAGGTGTAGATTTTAGTGATTAAACTACCTGTTATCCCCACTACCACCTAACACACCACGTTTCTTTCTAGATTGTAATTTAGCTATATTATCTTCCATAATTTTACCCATATCATCTTCTAACCAATCACAAAGCATAGCACAGTACCAAAGAACATCACCTATTTCATCTCTAATATTCTGTTTAGGATTATTTAGACGATAACCATCCCTTATAACTTTTTTAACTTTATTAGCTACCTCACCTGCTTCACCGACTAACCCTAGAGATAAATACTCTAGGGCTTTTTCTGCAGGAAATATAGCAGTTTTCTTTGCTTCTGCTTGATAAGCTGTAGCAGTTATTACACTCTTATTTTTATTTTCCATATACTTTTGTACCTCTTTTTCTAAATTCATATTCTTTAACCCTTTTTAAATTATTCATGTAGGCAGAGTTAAAACCTCTCTGCCATTCACGATACTGCATGGTGTTTAGAGGGTAAGGACTTTTAATCCTACCCTGTCTAAAACACTGTACACCTTTTTCAAACTGTATACGTAAAGGTGCATCATACTTTTTTAATCCAAACCTACGACTTTGAATCACTCTTTTTATCCCCTTTCTGTTCTTCCGTCTGTTGAGGTTTAGTAAAATACTTTATAAGCATTTCTAACTTATCATTATAATCAGCTATCTTACCAAGTTCTGTTTCAATAGCATCTTGTATATCTTGATGCTCTCCTATACCTGTAGGATTTGTAAGTAACACTTCTACATTTGATATGTGCTTGTTTATTAATCCCACATAGTAAGTTCTAGCTGCACCTATTAATATTTCTCTCATATATTATTTTCCTTCCTCTTGATTAAACAATTCAAGTAGTCTATCTTTATCTATTTTAAACCACTCATTACTTTTCTTATCACAGAATTGTTTTATATATCCGTGCATTTTTCTTTCTTCATCTGCAACATTTGTTACAGCTTTTTTATCAACAAGATAGTAGTCTTGAAAAGGACTACCTGTTTGATAATTTTTGAGTCTACTCTCAGCAGAGTTTACAGACATCCCTATTTTAAACCAACCCTTTTTTTCAAACTCAGGTCTAGTGGCTATGTATAATTCACCCTTAACATTTTTATCTTTAGCCATTTCATCTAATTCATTATGTGAATATGCATCATCAAGAGATTTATAATTACCGGGTTTATAAAGAGGGTTTAAATCTCCCTTTCTTTTATTTGGTTGTTTATTAATATATTTATGAATTATTTTTCCATTCACTATCATTCTGTTGACATTTTTACGTCTGTGTGACTCTACAGTTTGTACAGGTTTACCATTTTTATCTGTATACCAATGAACACCATTAATAATTTTAGAATTTCCTTTTGTATAGTTCTCTAAGTCTATTTTTCTTGCGTTTTTCATAAATATCTCCTTTCGTAAAAAATTTTTGTTGTTTTAAAGACCGTCAGAGGGGTAAAACATACCCTCCGAAGGGTAAACTACCTAATTATGTGGACTCAATATCAACAACTTCACAAACTCCAGCACTACAGGCTAACTCTTTTGACCCTGTTGTATTGTCCTCTTTTTCAAAATCTTGTAGTTTTTTCCAATCTATCACATCAGGCATAAGTCTGTCAAGTTTTTTATACTCTTTTTCTGTGATTTCTTGATATGGTGCTTGTGCATAAGTATGTTCACTATGTGGTAGAAAACTAATCCCTGATATATTATCAAAGTTTTCATATACCCATGCTCCAACTTCCATCCATTCGTCTTCTTTTACAGAAATGGTAACAGATGGTTTATGTTCACACCAATATTCTTGATATGTTTTCCATAATCTTAGTTGGTCTATAGCAGACATATCGTTTCTAGTTGTTGCTCCGTCAGGTGCTTTCATAGGAAAGCTAAACACTGTCGTGCTATCAGGTTTCATTATATCAGGTTCATTAGGTATACCTGCAGACTTCATAAACTCTGTTAGTGGGTCTTTGTTATCACCACGTACAGTACGAATGTAATAGCTACTATGTCTAGCATGAATACCACTTGCACTATCTACTAGTTGGGAAACAGTACCACTTGGTTTAACGCAAGTGATGGCAGTTGATTGTGGTATACCTAGCATCTTTGCATACTTTTTATTTGTTTTGATAGCCTTTTCTTTTAACTTTGTAAGTATTGCACCTATGCGTGAACCATCAAATATTTGTTTGCCATCTTCTAAAGATATAGTGTTGTGGTCATTAAACAATTTACTATCCATAATACCTGTTAGTGACACACCTAGTAATCTTTCTTCTTCTGTGTTCTTTTTCCATATTGACCGTAAGTACTTAAAATCAGTAAGAGTAGATTGAAATGTACCCAGTATTGTAGCCATCTCTACTTTTTCAAGTAAAGTTTCCTCAGTGTCATCAGACCTTACAACAACCTCTGATAAGTTACAGAATTGATATGGTCTTAATATAATCTCACTGCAAGGATTACAACCAAAGGCATAATTAGTATCTCTTCTACCATTTTTACCGGCTTGTTCTACAGCAGATTTACGATTAAAAATACCACGTTCTCCTGACTTACTTTCTACAAGAGACAACCATTCACGCATAAATGTTTCCATACTAATCTTACCTTTATATGCAACACTATTATTAGCTAATGCACGTTGACCTTCATTTTCCCACCACTGACCTGACTTAGCATATCTCATTTGGTCATCACCAAGATTGGAAAGACTGATGAGGGCAGAACGTCTTACTCCACCTACCACAACAACTTCACCTATTTTACACATAAGGTCATGACACTCTATTGGATACAGTCTTCTTCCTGCAGATTGTTGAAAGGTGTTTACACAAAATCTATACAAATCTAGAAAGGGTTCAGGACCGGATGCTCTACCACCAAATGTTTTAAGCCTTGCTCCTGCAGGTCTTACTTCTGTAACATCTAATGTAGGAATTTGACCAACATATAACATTGCAATTAACTCACGTAATGCTCTTGACCAACCCGAACGAGAATCACCAACCTTAATTACTGTTGTACTTTTTTCAAAGTGTTCGTTAACAATAGGAAGTTTATCTACATTTTCTCTCTCAACAGAAAACCCTACACCTGTACCACACATAAGTATATACATACACTCGTCAAACGCACGAGGGCTGTCGACAGGTAGGTATGAACAGTTATATCCTGCTACATGACATTTATCAAGGGCTTTACCAGAAGTCATCAATGCTCTCATACTAGGCATTATATTTAGGTTTGTAATATGATGAAATAATTTATCCTCAAGTTCATAATAAACTTTCTCATCAAAGTTATGTTTTTTAATAAGATGATTTCTCATATAATTTAAATATCTATCTACAGTCTCAAACCATTCTTCTCTTCTGTTTTCTTCAGGTATCCATCTAGCATATCTAGAAAGTGCTATAAAATTTTGATAGTCTGTAGGTAGTTGTGTTCCAACATTATCCATATTATATCTCCTCTTGTATTACTTTAATGTTTTTTATTTCTACACCATTTATATCGTGTATAACTTCTTGTACTAACTCTTCAAACTCTTCTGTAACACTTCCATCGGAAGGAACAGCATATTCTTCAGGGTCTAGCTTTAATGTCGCAAATATTTTAACTCTTATTGTCATTTTTAATCTCTATTAATTTATCTAAATACCACTTAGCTTTTTTTAAATCCATAACACCACTTTTGTATCTGTATCGCCAAAGATATTTTATTATATTTCCTTGAAGATAATACTCAAAACCAGTATCTGTTGCAGCTTCTATTGCATCAATACATTCAATACCCTTTTGATTGTAGTGTGGTGGATGATTCACCATATCAGAAAAGAAATCTTTATCTTCTAGAGCATCAACAGTACCAGAATCCTTTTCAAATTCTATAATTTCTTTTATACTAGCATTCATTACGCATTTCCTTTCGTTTTGGTTTTAAAATTTATTTTTATAACATTGTTTTCATCACTATGCAAGGACTTATTATTATAATTATCTTTAAAATCATCGTCTAAGTCTTTTATTGTATCATTAGTAATAGTAAAATCTTCTAGATGTTCTCTAAAATCATCATCTACGTTACTCAGTAATACAGCATTACACATTAGTTTACAGATACCATACAAAGTTTTTTTATCTGTTTTATTTAAATTACTTTTATTGTTATATAATATGCTAGTATACAATCCACCTGTCCATCTCTTTCCATCTTCCGAAAGAACAGGGCTAACAACGATTGTAAAATCCTCTGCATTTATCTCATCCATAAGCTAACTCCTTTTTATTTTTTTATTTGGAAAAGATATAAATTTAGAATATTTTATTTTTTTCTTTTCCTTTAGCCAATCTTCAGGTATTATTCTATCATAATATCTAAAATCGTATTTAATACACCACTCACCATAAGATGATTTAGCACCTTTACGTAATTTTGTTTTACTGTTTGTAAACACAAACCTTATGTCTAAATTAGGGTGTTGTTTTTTTATAGCAATATGTTTTCTCCTATCCGATGCTATGAACCTACCTTTAGTCTCTATAATAATACCATTATTTAAAACAAAATCAGGGGTATAGGTGCGATAAGCGAGGTCTTCCCACTCAATCTTAATCTTCTCATATAGGAATTTTATATTATGTTCTTTAAGATATTTAGCGACAATATCCTCTAAACCACTCCTATACCCATTCTTCCTTGCCATTTGAGTCGCACTATAAGCTGACACTATACATTTGCCCATATTTTTTTTACTTCTTTTTTTAGGTTACTATTCCAAGTCCACGAATCAAAGTTTGGATAAATAAGAGAAGCCAACTCGTGCTTATCATTACTAATAGACAAAAATTTCTGTATACTAAAGGCTACATTTTTAAGTTGTTTTTTGTACACAGATAAGTTGCTCAACGTAAACTTTTTATAGTCTTTAGGTGTAGCAAAAAATAAATCTACACTATTCTTAGGATATGCCATAGAATAAAATGCCATCTGTCTCATCTGTGCTTGAGTAGGCTTACTTGGCATTCTTGTTGTTGTTTTTAAGTCCACTATCTTGTCCTTAAATCTAAAGTCTATATAACCCATAACAGGTATAGGCATATCATCAAACTGAACTTCAACTCTTTCTTGATATTGTTCTAAGTTTTTATACTTAAAATTTTCATCAATGATTTCACCAAAGCCTTTTAATAACTTTCTTTCCTTTTCTACTTTAATATCTCCTAAATCAACTTTAGATTCTACACACAAATTCATAAACTTCATTTGCAATGTGTCAAAATCAAACTTACCTGTCTCATATTTATCAGCTAGTGCAGCTTCTTGAACAATACCTCTGACTGCTCCTGCTCCACTACCTGATTTAATACCAAACAAGTACCTAGCTACCCACATAGGCATATCGCTTATGTAGGTATTCATATTGCTAGGTGACAAGTAGTTAATGTCGTGAACCTCAAAAGGGTTATTACTTTTCATCAGTTGATAACTCTACGTCTACAAATTCATTAACAATATCCTTGTCTTGGTCAGATATGTCTTCGGATGCGACAAACTTATCCCACTCACTGACAACCCAACCATTATAGTTAGTTACAAACTCTTGAAATTGTGTAAATAATATTTGGTCATTGTCAGTTATGTCTGCAGTTCTAGTCAAGTCAAGTGATGCCACAGGAACGTAGAAGCTATTGCCACTAGGTATAGTCTGCTCATCTGTACCTACAGATATGTAGTGATTGACAGGTATCTTTTGCATCTTAGCTAAAGTAGAGATAGGAACACCCATATTTTTAAAACCTGTAGCATTATGTATCTCCCAAATAAATGGTGTTTCTTGTGACTTAACTTCTTCTAATGAAGAGTCTACAACCTTACCTATAAATTTAACTTTACCAAAAATACCCCTAACTCTTTTTACAGACTTAATTATATCTTTAGTAGCATCAGGTAAACTACTCCAATCTTTTTGAAAACCTTGAGGTCTACCTAAATTAAATGTACCCATAGTATCTTTTAGGTCAATGTTTAGGTTATCAGAGAATACTGTCTTCTCATACTTGTTAGCAAACGGTATCCACTTCTTATACATAAACCTCTGCATAAAGAGTCTAATCTCTATGTTCTTACCATAGAATACATTCTCATCATCAGGAAGTTTTAGTTCAAAGTGACCTGCTTCCATTATTTCTTCCTTAACCTTCTTACCATCTATCTTTGAATCTTTCATAATAGGTTGGTTTACGATACGTAATCTAGGAAGTTTTACTGAAGTAGAACCACCACTTTCTTTATCTAAACTTACACCCATAGCTTTTGCCATGATTGCATAATTGTCATTGTCTATACTCTTAATTGATATTTCATTTACCATATATATTTCTCCTTTTTTTTAACGGTTCGTAGTTATATCACACAACTTCTTGCATGTCAAGCCAATTATTTCCTATTTTGGCTTCTAAAATCAATGGTACGTTTAAAGCTACATTAAACCTATCATTAACCAAATCAGTCATACGATTATTAGTTTCCTTTATTAGATGTAATACCTCATCAATTTCATTAGGATGTACATCTACCACTATTGAATCGTGTACAGTATTTACCACACACGACTTATACCTGTCAAGTCTTTTATCTATCTCCATTAATATTAATGGTACAATATCTGCTGTCGCAAACGACTGTACAGGAAAGTTCTTAATTTGTGTAAAGTATGTAACCTTACCATTAGCCAATCTTTCTACTTTAGGAAATGCAAATTCTCTTCCTGAAGGTGTAGAAATCTTACCTGTGCTTACAGCTTCCTTAGCCAATCGGGAATGCCATAATGCGATTCCTTTATACTTTTCGTTGAATTGTTTGTAGTATTTTGCTTCTGCATTGGTTCTTCCAAACCCTGTCGCACCGTAGAGTGGTGCAAAGGTATGTGCTTTCGCTTCTTGCCTACTAATACTTTGACCACCTTCAGTAATAACTTTGGCAGTGTAACTATGTACGTCAAAACCATCTTCTATCTCCTTCATTGCTATTTTATCTTGTGACAAATATGCAGCAGTTCTAAACTCTAATTGTGCAAAGTCTGCTTCCATAATCTTGCCACCTTCCCATCTAGAAACAAATACTTTCTTTACAGGAAATGTACCACCTCTAGGCATATTCTGCATGTTAGGGTCTGCTCCACTAAATCTACCTGTAGCAGTTCTATGTTGCAGTAATCTTACATGCAGTAATCCATCTTCTTTTATATGTGCTTGTATACCCTCTACAAAAGATGAAAGATATGTTTCTAATGCAGACAATCTTTTTAAATCTCCTAAAAAGTCTACAGCATCTAACATATTATTTTGTTTTGCTATATGTTGTACCATATCTAAATTATTCTTACCCACACCAAAACCATTTGCTGATACCCACTTAGCTGTAGGTGGTGCAAACTTGAGACCTGCAACCTCCGATGTAGGAATAAATAAATAACCTTGTGCTTCACAATGTGTACACTTTGTTTCTCTAGCAAAAGGTGTTCCATCTCTTTTAGTCTTCCTAACTTTTCCATATCCATGACACTTAGGACATTTCTTTGCTACAACTTTATGTACAACAGTTGAGTTCTCTTTAACAGTATTCTTAAAATCCTCTCTGCTCATGTAAGGCGTAAAACTATTTGCCCACAGTGTTTTATCGTTAGGTTTTCTACTAAAAATAACCCACGACATCTGTTCAGGACTATTTAAGTTAATAGGAATGTCACCCATCAGTACTCTAACTTTCTTTTTTAAACTTTCTGATATTCTATTTTTCTCTGTTAAGAACTCCTGTTTAACATTTTCTAATGACTTTACATCAACTGTAAAACCTGTTTGATATATCTTAGCTAGAGTGATAGATATTCTATTTGTAAACTCTATAATTTTTCGTATACCTGTATTAGATTTTTCTATAGTCTTAATCTGCTTATCGTATAACTGTTTAGTTGCCCATACATCAGCAGATAAATAATGTGATAGTTCTGCGTGTGGTATCTCATCTGTATTATACCCTTGTTTAAAATACTCTTTTAATGTTCCTTGTTTCTGCGTTTCTAAATTATGTCTCATTGCACAGGCTTCAAGAGATAGTGGTTCTTTGATACCTCTCTGTAAAATATATTCAGCTAACATAGTATCATATACATTACCACCATATTCAAAACCACACTCCCACAACCAAAGTAATTCATGTACAACATTGTGACATATAAGAAGTGTTGTTTGATTTAGTATGCTTTGTATCTCTGCATGATAAGAAACATTTACATCATCTGTTCTATATAAATACTCTTTACCATTTACAATAAAGCCAACCATTACAAGTTTATTGTTAGGTTCAAATGGGTCAAGATGTGTCTTACCATCTCGTTTTGTTGTTGTATTTTCTACGTCAAGTATTACTTGCATTAGCAATTCTCCTTTTTTCCTTTTCAATAAAGTATAGTTTTTTCTGCTCTTCTCTTTCTTTAATTCTTTCTAATTCTTCTTTATTATATTTATTTAAATACTTTGTAACAAAATCTTCTACTCCCTTAGAATGAAAATGTATTTTATTACTTCTGTGTTTAGGAGACCATCTTCCTGTAGTCCAATAATATATGTAATCTCTTCCTGTTTTATTCTGTAAAATAAATACATTGCCACCCTTTTTAAATCTATAAGGTATATCATTGTCATCAAAATAAGAACAGACAAAATCAAAATTATCATCTGTATCTCTTCTAAATATAGATTCACCTTTACTATTTGTTCTTACGTATTCCCATTCACTATTACTCATGATTCATACCTTGCTGTTTTATAATTAAATTCACTATGCACTATTCCATGCCAACCTGTCAACTTATTTTTTACTAAGTTTAAATGTCTCATAGAATCTTCTTCATCCTGTCCTTCTACAGGTGGGTTCTTGGCTATCAGTATCATCAAATCTGCTTCTGCAGCTTTTCCTGTTCTTGAACCTTCCATCATAGCTTGGTTAAGTACAACTTTATTCTCTGCTTCTGCAGATAGTTGAGACATATAAAAGACAGCACAGTTATGCATCTTAGCAATCTGTCTAGCATGTATAGCATTTGCTTTTAAGGCTTCGTCTGCTCTTGCAAAGCCACCTGTCCTAGCAAACTTATCTCCCATATCTAACACAACAACATCAGGTTCTACAGCTTTACATACTGATTCTACCCATGCCATATCTTTACCTGTGGCATCCTTAATCAATAGGTTTTGTTTTATGGGTGCAAATAAATCTCTAGCCTTACTAGGATTTTCTTTTATCTCCCATTTGTCCATGCCTGTTGCAGATGTTAGATACCTCATGCCAACTCTATGACTACCTTCTTCATTACAAAGTATCATACATTTAGCACCTTGTCTTGCAAACCCATTCACTCCTGCAATAAGACTTGCATGAAAAGATGTCTTGCCTGTATTAGGTCTTGCACCTACCTCAATAAGATGTCCTGCATTGATGCCACCAATCTTACGAGCAAGTGATTCTATATTAAATGTCCACCTTGCTTCAAGGTCATTCATAGATAACAATGTATCAACATCTATATCATCCCATTCGACATTGATGTTAGGTATAAGGTTCTCAGAATATGTCTCGATAATATTTCTAATGGGTTCAAGTGTGGAAAGACTACCATTAACATAGTCAAAACCAATGTTAGCAATATCTTCACCAACAACTTGCTGAAATAATTTAGATAGTACCTCTTGTGCAACGTCATCTCCCATTGTTTGCTCTTTCTTAATCTGATTAAACAGACCTTCAAATGCATTCTTCTGTGCAGTTGTCATAGATGGGTTTCCTGATACAAACAAAGCATGTATCTCATCAGGTGTGACTGACCTTTCATACTTTTGCATAGCAATATCTAATGCTTGTTTTATCTTACGAACATCTTTACTAAACAATCTGTCAGGACACTTTGCTCCTCTGTGATTATCATAGAAGTCTTTTTCCATTAAACTACGTATAAGTGCTAATTCCATGTTGGTTCTCCTTTTGGGGTTATATTGGTTAAATTAATTATATCTTCTTCTCTACGATATTTTAAATCATCTGTCAACCGTAAAACTTTTACTGTGTTTACATGCCCTCTTAACTCTTTTGCAAACTGCATAGTCTTGGGTAGGGCATCAGGGTCTAAGGCTATTATTGCTGTTGAGAATTGTGAGAGATACCTCTTATGAATATCAGTAAGTGTCGTACCCAACACAGCTACCCCAACGTATACTTCACTACCTATACACAAGGCACTCAAACAATCCTCAACAACGACTGCCACATTACCACATCCAAAGGTAAAAGGCAACCCACTACTACCATATTTTTTCCACTTAGGCAATCTCTTACCTAGTGACCTTCCTATGGCATCTACTGTCTTGCCATTCTGATGTATAGGAAACACAACTCTGTTATCTTTTACATCATGAAAGAACTCAACAGTATTACTATCTATACTCCTATCATAAAACCAATTAAGAATATAGTTATCATTAGACTGTACAACATATTCAGGTAAAATAAACTCCTCTCCCTTTTTAAAATCTTTTACAGACTTTATTTCATCTACAGTCATTCTCTTTCTTGTAGTACCTTTAATATTACAAGATGCTTTGTAGCAATTCCAAACAAGTGAACCCATATTATTTGTAAGGGTAAATGTATTATATCCATTACATGTAGGACAGTTCATTCTCTTTGTCTCTCCTACAGTTATATGTATATCTTTTATAATATTATGTATATTATATATCATTATATGTTCCTTTTGTTGGGCATTTGAATGCTTTTACCATAAATTTTAAGTTCTGTCAACATATTTTTTTCTTTCTTTTAATGCTGAATTGGCACTAGCATATGTATTTTTCATATAAGGTCTAACACTATTAGGATTTGAGTGTCCTGTGACAGACATAATTTGACCCATAGGTACACCAGCTTCTACCATTTCAACCGTTCCTGTCCTTCTAAAGTCCATTAACCACAGATTGTCTGGTAGGTTAGCCTTACGCATTATTCTCTTGGCTACTTGTGAGATACGTTCTATGTTATATGGAACATATTCCCCACTCCTATCGTTTGTATAGGGTGCAATATACTCTTGAAAGCCAAAATCTTTTTCTTGTTCCACTAACATAGCAAGTAAATCTTCTTCAATAGGCAAACAAACTATAGAACGTCTTTTAGACTGTTGCAAATTTAACACACCTTTATTAAAATCGACATTCGACCATTGCAATACACGCATATCACCTATTCTTTGACACCATTCGTATGCCATTTGTGCAATTAATCCGACATTTCTGTATTCAAAATCGTCATAGGCTACATCAAGAAATCTACGCATTTGTTCTTGTGTCCATACAACATTTCTTTTATGTGTAGATTTCATCTTAAAGGTCATAAATGGATTTGTTTCAGCATATCCCATTTCAACACCAAAAGAATACATTTTTTTTACTACGGCACAAATATGGTTTGCCATAGAAATGCCACGATTAAGCCACAGTTCATATAACTGTCGTGCGACTGCACCATTAAAATTTTTCAGCTTTATGTCTGATACTTTTTTATTTTTATACTTTGTTTCCATTGCAGTTTTCAAAAAGTATGTATAATCTTTCTTAGATTTGTCACTCAACCTATTGAAATCATTAGATTTTTTATATTCAACAGACAATCCTAATAAAGTAGGAAATTTTTCTATTGACATATTTTCTTCTAAATTATCAACGTAATTATCTATGGCATCATTAAACTCTTTTGCTTTTTGCCTTACTTCTGACAAACTTTCGCCTAAGCTAATACGTTTTACAATATCTGCATCAACATACTTTTGTGGTGGGTTGTACCTATAAAAAGGTTTACCATTAGCCCAAGTTTTTTGCACCACATATCTAGGCAAATTTTTGGGCTTTGGCACATTGACCGTAGGATTAGTCATTTATAGATTTCCAAGCAGTTTCATCTGACTCTAACACATAATCTGCATACCATTTTGCTGAATCACTACAAGAGTCTTTCTGTGGAACAAACTTTAATGAACTATGTAAATGATGTAGTAACTCGTCTAACATAGATACCTCTGACAATCGTATGTCGTGACACTCAGAGATGTAATCTATTGTTTCTTTTAGTTTGTTGTGTAATTGTAGGAACTTTAACCTCTGTTCCTCTGTGACAAGAATATCTTTCATATCTAGATTAACTTTAAATTTATTGTTTGTGTCTTTCATATTATTCTCCAATTATGTTAATATAATTAAATGTTTTTTAAGCCAATCATCATTAGCATTTGTTTTTTTAATTACGTTTTGTATAATGGCTTTCTTTAATTCTCTGTGATACTTTCTACTACCACTTGTATTTTTTCTATGTTTCTTTTTCATTATCTTTCTCCTTTTTTTGTTTTTGTTTCATTTCATTGCGTATTTTTTCTAGTCTTATTTTATATTTAAGACTTCTTGCGTTCTTTTCTCTTATCCACTCCTTTAGGTAATGCGTGTCGTTGCTATTCACTCTATCTCCTTTAGCCACATTGGTTTATCTGTATACTTATACCTAGCAAATTTTAATTTGTCAACCTTATAAAATTGACGATAGGCATTGATAGGATAAAATTCATTTGTCTTGAGGTCATCATACCCACTAAAACATTGTGGCATTTTAGTTTTACTACCACCTTTAGGTAAGTATTGATAACCATCTTGAATAGCATTTTTATGTTTACTTGCCCCGTGTATTTTATTATATCTAAAAGTATATTCCTCAAGCATATGAACGTATAATCTATAAGCAAACATAAAGTTACTACAGTTTTCCATAGCCCATAAAGTACAAGGGTGTTTCTGATGTACTGGTTTATACAAATCATTCTTCTCTGCATATTTAGGGGCATAATGCCATAGTGTAGTACATAACATCTGTGCTTCTTCCAATGGCATTTTGACGATATGTTGGTCACATAAAGACTTAGCAATCTTTTGTGGTGACTCCTCTATTATAAATCTATTCATTGTCTGTCAACTCCTGTGATGTTTGTAATAAGACTTCCCTAAATGCACCATCTATTGTTGGGTTCTCTTCAGGGTAGTTTTCTAAATTATACAAATACATTTCAGTCACTCTTTCTATAAAGTCTGATAATTTAAATTCATTTATGTCATCAATCATAATTAATATCCCATCTGTAAAATATGTGGTCATCAATTCGTGTGATATATGTTTTAGTACTTGCCCAAGATGGTGTTACATAGTGTGCGTGGTAGTGTGTTGCACCCTCAACAAAATCATCAAGGTTGCCATAGTAAACACCGTGTGCAACTGTTACTGCTTGTTCCCAAGCAAACCCTTCTCTAGGTTTATCACTCTTACCATCACAGTACCAACTAAATTGACACTTGTTGCGAATAGGTATAGATGGATTCCATTTATATGTCAAGCCTTGTTTTACAACATCACACACATTGTTTGGGAATCGCTTATCTTTTACCCTATTCATCACCACTTGTGCTACGGCTATCTGCCCTATCAAGGATTGGTTTTTAGATTCGTGATAGACGTTTAAGGCTAGGCACGTTAACATTTCAGCTATCATTATCTTGCTCCTCTGTTAAATAACTTTTTAGTTTTTCTATTGGTATATCGTTTAATAATTCTTCAATAACAGCATAATCTCCAAGACTTGCATCTTTTTCTATTTGTCTAACTATTGCTTTTAGTAATCCAAAATTCATTTACTTCCCCCTCTATTTTTCAGTTATGTGGCTAAAAAGGTGGCAAATTACGTCAACTGTCCACCCATTACCTAACATTTTGTACCTTTGTGTCTTAGATACACCCTCTGTGTACCCATCTGGAACTGTTTGTAACCTCTCACATTCAAGTGGTGTAAGTTTTCTATACAATTCTTTTTGTACAACTACGTTATCTTTCTGTACAGTAGTTAGGCAATTAGATTTGTTTGTATTATTAATCTCAAGTTGTGCTGTAAATGGTAAATCAAGTTGGTCATCTTTTCGTACACCATTTTCATCTAGCCTACGATTAACAATACGACCAACCTTAGTTTCTTTTTCTTCTAAAGCTAAAGTTTTTTTCTTTACACTCGTTAAGAACTCAGAACTACTACCACCTCTGCCTATAGCTTCAGTTAAACAATTAGATTTGTCTGTTGTTGTATTAATCTTATTAATTTTTTCTAGTTGGTTTTCGTTTAATGAAACAATACTAGAATCAATAGCAACCTTTGGTTCTCTATGTCCACCTTGCATAGTGGTAAGAGTAGGTGACTTACCTTCAGATGAATACACTCGTTTAATTATGTCATACCCCTTGATGTTATCAGCAAGACCAACTTGTATAGGTTTCTTTACAAATGTAGGTATCTGACCTTTCCACATAGATGCAGTAAGACAATGTGCTTTTGAGTCATCGACTGACTTTACCATATCACCTCTACGTTTGCCACACCAAGTGTTGTTAAGATAATTTGGAATATCTGAAAAAGGTATGTCCTCTAATATGTCTTTTAAGACAATTCCCTCATCTTTTATAGGTGATATAGGTATCTGCTTATATGTACCGTCTGCTTGTAGTACACCGAACCAATACAGTCTATATCTGTTTTGTGCTGACTTTAAATTAGAATTTATTGCTTGTGGGGGAAATCCCATATACTCTGTAATGACATTCTCCGACTCTTTTTTCATACGAACATTCTCCAACAATACATATTTTGGCTTTAACAAATCTCGTATACGAATAAACTCAAAAAATAACTTACTTCTTGGGTCATCAAAGTTTAACTGTTTTTGTGATGCAAAACTAAATCCTTGACAAGGTGAACCACCCATAAGTATGTCACAATCAATATCCCAAATACTTGTTGCTCGACTATCAAATTTGGTAACGTCACCTAATTGTATAGTGTTTGGGTAATTGGCTTGTGTTACTTGCATAGGGAATTTCTCCAACTCACAAGCAAAGTATCTATTATACTTTATATTGGCTTTGTTTAATGCTATCTGTCCACAAGACATACCATCAAATAAACTAACTACATCTTTAAACATTATTTTTCTCCTTGTTATATAAAAATACTTTAACTTCTGTTACTTCAAAATCATCTGCATCATCTTGAAATTCTTTTTCTTTATGTGAGTTATATTCCTTCAGCCATTTATCAAAGTCATCTGTAACACCCTCAAAAAATGTCTGACCCAAATCATCTACATAATGTATTACATACAAGTCCATTTACTTCTCCTCTTCTTCATCTAGTTGTTCATTATATAAGTAAAGACCAAAATCATAACCTTGTTGGTAGGCATCGTAGGCATCAGATAATCTAACATCTTTTCTATTGCCTTTTAATAAACCATCTGCAACACCATCTTTAAAATCTTGTAGATTTATTACTGTATCATTCATTTACTTCTCCTCTTTTCACTAATGTGTACTTTAAGATACTTACCATATTCCTTTTTGTCAATACCTCTATCTGTAGAAACTTCATCAAGAGAATACTTTTCCCTATTGATACATTGCCCTCTATCCTTGAGAGTGTATCGTTCTTTATTGAGATATCGTTTCATACCATCTACTAACTTCTCCCCTTCCTCATTGTTAGGAATGTAATTAAATGTAGCAGTAGGTACTGAATTAGGTATTTGTGAGTCATAAAAAGATTTAATTCTTTTCTTCAAATACTCTCGTTCCTCTAATAATTCAGATACTCTATGTTCTAGTTTAAATATCTGATTGTCTTGTGATACTACTCTACCCTCTTGGGTATCTCTACGCACCTCTTCAGCAAGAGTGTCTTGCATCTTTTTAAATGCTCTCATAGTATGAACAAAATCCATATCATCAATACCCATACGAGAATCATCTGCTCTTGTATATGAACCTAAGTTGTACATATCTTGTGGAAGGTTGCCGTTATAGTCACCCTCAACACACTCTAGTAGTTTGATTAACTTTTTAATTTTCATTATTTATCTCCCATAATATAAATTTCATCATAATCAGCATCTACAGACTCTTGAACTTTCTCAACTTCTTGAATACCTTCTTTAGTTTCAATCATAGCTTTGTTATTTGGGTCAAGTTCTTGTAGTATTTTAATTAATTCTTTTACTTTCATTTTTTATCTCCAATTAAAATTTTGAATAGCTTGTTTAGTTTTAATATCATTACGTCTTTGTACTTTATAACCTTTGTATATATTAGTTGTCTTTATTTTGCAAGTCTTTTTTAATTTCACTTTGTATGTCTTTAGTTTTTCTCTCATAACTTCCTTTGCCTTTCTTTGGCTTAACTTTTTGTGTAGCATACTTCCTACGTTGCATAGCTATTGCTCTAGCTATTGGATTAATTTTCATTGGGATAATCTCACTACTATATTTTCGTCATACCCATCGTGATTTATTAATGAACTCTTAACAGTTTCTTCGTCAATGTCATAATCAAAAGAAACTGAATCAATTAACTGTCCATCTAAGTATATATCCCAAAAGTTATATTCTATATTGTATTTCATTTATATGCTCCATTTAAGTGATTATTATATTATATAGTTATACTGTATTAATAAAAAAATCAATAGTCAAATGTAAATAAATTTTGTAGTGTGGCACATTTGCAACAGTTTGGCACTTTGGCACTTGAC
>VTLG01003400.1_pt1 | contig 24731 bp, 42 predicted proteins | sample 4694571 | NCBI WGS metagenome assembly VTLG01 (sample SAMN12604809, study PRJNA352737) | marine metagenome | biome: ENVO:00000447; feature: ENVO:00000209|ENVO:00000569|ENVO:01000036; material: ENVO:00002151; isolation source: viral sequences binned using virsorter ...
AACGTCTATGCCTTTAGATTGTAATTCCCGTATTACTTTATTCATTTCATCTTTTACATCGCTCATTTTTTTCTACCTTTTTGTTTTTTTGTGGGTTTTTCTCCCTTTTTCGACTTGCTATAAATACGTTTTGTGGTATACTTACCCTATATGATTTATATGTTTCAGGGAGTTTATTGATTAATGCTAGGGGTTTTACTGAAAGTTTAAGATACACGGTAAACCCTATAAAATAAGGCTTATATATATAATTACACCTATACTACATATACATTATACCCATAGGGAATATACATGCGGATAAATGTTTTTGTACTTTCTTAAATATTTGATTTCAACGTGGGTAATAGACATAATCAATTATAAATAAATAAGTATGAGTATTTAAGTATCTATGTATTCTAGTCCATACTCTATAATGGATAGATATTCATCTACTTGTGTAGGAGTTAACTCTATACCACCAACAGCCATAGCGTTACGATAGATCATGCGGTCTGCCCGTGTCATGAGTGTTAACTCAGCCATCTCCATCATCACGCCATCGTCTTTCGACGCGCGACTTACTATATCTAATAGAGTCATGTATCCTTCTTCATCTTTATATTTACGTTTAAATTTAAGAGACATATATTCATAGAATGCCTTCTTAGTAGGGCGTTTTTTAGACATCATAACCTCCATTCCATTTGGGGTTTATTATATAAAATAGTGTGTGTAAATCTTTAAACTTGGGCTGATTTGACCATAATTTTATAAGGAGAATTATATAGCATAGGTATCATAGATGATTGTCCAGTAGACATATCAAAGAATGTATATCCCTTTTTACCATATGCACCAAATCCCTTATCTAATATGGTTACAACTTTATATACACCCTTATCAGTAGTATACTCCTTAGTACCATCACCGTTCAGCCAGTAAGCGCCTGACCGCCCGTTAAAATGTATTTCTTGTCCCGGCTTCAATTTGCGCCAATCTGCTTCTACAAGACCCTTACGCTTCGCCTTAGCTCTAATACGCTTCATGCGTACTGTTGGATCTGTGCGTACTTCAAATGGCGCGCCGCAGTGCTTACAGACCTTAGCTCTAGCGCCAGTAGTCTGACCACATTCTTTACACAGCTTCTGTCCACGTTTCAGTTTCATATATATCTCCTTTTTTCGCTGACTACCACTAATGGCACGATCTTAATAGATAGACTAAGACATGATTGTTAATTTATTACCATTATACTTACAGAAATATGATTTATCAATATATAGTTTATGCCCAGTAAGGTCTTCTACATCCTCACGTACATATACATTTACTCTATATCTATCATCATACACATTCATAGCTTTACACATATAATAATTATCCGGCTTACCTACCTTCTTTAATAATTTATCACATACTTCTGGATTTTCCACTATTGCTTTATCATTCTGCATATAAATCTCCTTATTTTCGCTGACTGCCACATTGCCCACGATCTTGTTAGATAGGCTAGTACATTCTACAGTATTATCGTCGTTTGTCAAGTCCCAGCTTTAGCGTTTTTCGCTGACTCCCTTATAGCCCGTGATCTTAATATATAGAGTAAGACATCATCTCCTTTATCCATATACTCTACTATACCTATTGTACCATATACATATACATTAAACAAATACTTTATTTTATACATATTATCTATTTTAATATAAGCGCGCCCCGTCGTCGTAAGTCGTTTGTGGGTAAGGACTTAGGCGAAACGGGAGCAGCGAGACAGGCGTATAAAAGATCAGATATACCTGCCCCGCTGCGTCACCGCCCCACTAAGCGGTCAGAACAAAGGTCTTGTCGAAGTCCTTGTCCGTCATACTTTGGGCTTTCGCTTGCAGATTGTGCCACTTGCTCGCGGTCATCTGCATCAGCTTACCGCCAATGGTATCGACGTTCACCCATGTTTGACTATCGAAATTCTGTCCAGCACGGGTCAGTGAGTTGATCACCCCGAATAGGTTGTGATGCTCAAACTCATGCTTGACATATTGCTCCAGCGTATTCGTAGCGAGTCGCTTGTCAAGTCGGAACTCGTTGGCAACTGCTGCAACAATACCCTTATGGCTAGTATGCTTGACATCGAACTCCTTGCTGCGAGTTTCGAGGAACTTACGAATGCCATCAGGTAGAATAGATAACTGGAACTCGATATTCTCAGCGAGTGCAACCTTTAGAGCGTCAAGGTCAATAGTACCTCGGTGTACTTTGTTGACATCCTTGCCCTTTTGTTGCCCCCAGATACACCCGTTCATGCAGATAGCACGAAAGATACTAGGGTACTGAGAAATTCTACGCTTGCCGATCTCACAGTTTGAGATGGACACCATGCCACCGTAGTCTGTGTCGTCGTCTTGTCCGTAGTCCATAATGGAATCAGGTAGGAGAAGATTACCAAAAATGGTATCCTCGTCACCCTTCCAATGGGAATAACGGGCTTGTGGTAGAAATTCCTTGAGGCATTCAAGATACCACAGATTGTTTACTGGTGTATACTTGTCAGTCACGAAGGCTCGACAGGTTCCATCTTTATAGGTACGCAGACGAAATTCTTTGTCAGGACTTTTATGTACTACTCGCCTAAAATAATTGTTGCAGTAGTCAACCATCAGTTCACCGTCCTGCTTGTCGTACTCTGGTTGGTTACGCATCTCACGAAGTGCGGAAGCACTAGGTGCGTCCATGCGTGTTGAGAGTTGTTGCATAGCCCAATCAGTAGGGACAAACCGTTGACCCTGTGGCGTAGTAATGCAGAGAGCATTATCCTCATTCATATTAAAGATAATATTTTTAGCGGGAATCATAATGTCCTCACGGTTGTCAATGTCCGTCTGGACTTTTTCCATGACATCATCATAGGACAATGTTTTAGCCCACCAATCTTTATGGACATGCGTACCGCCTTGGACACCTGTACCAAACTGACCCTGTAGGTTCTTGACGAACTCGCCATCGCCACGGGTCTCACTGCTTGGGGTCAACTTTTCGTAATCGCTCATATTCAAAACTCCTAAGTGGTTAATTGTTATACCCTGAGTATACTATAGTTATCGTCCTTGTCAAGCATTATCTTGAGAGAAAATAATAATAATACGTAAGTCGTTGTCAGATATAGACTTACAGCCGCGCGGCGCGCCCCGCTACCCCTCGTCCGCGCTACACACGCCTATCATATATACTGTCTTATCAATTAATTCTTCTAAGTATTCTAATTGTTTAAAATAATCAGTATCATCATTTAGATAGTGGTTTTTTTGTAGCTCAACAGTTTCCTCGTAATGAGCATCTAGTATGTCCGCTATCATTTCATAATCATGTTTAGTAAGTTTCATTGAGTCTATCATAGTTCGTCTACCTCTATATCACAGTGTACAAGTTCAGCATCAAGAGCATCCATATATGTCTCGCCTAGACATTTGAGTATGAAGTTGCCTTGTAGTTCTGGTGGTAATGTCATATATTCTTTACCTGTAATATGTATGTCACCACCCATCACGCCCTCATACGGATCGTTTCCAATGTATTGGAACCATGTTTTATCAAGATCGCATTCCATCCAGCCAGAAAATTCAACGATCAGTCTTTTGTTTGTTATCGTATCCATTCTAGTCGTACTCCTACGTTAAGTTTCTCAATAGCCCGTTCATCAAGTTCAATCGTCTTGTTCAGTGTCAACGTGTTCCTGTTTGGTATGATTGCGCAGCCAGAAAAAATTATAGATGTGAGGATTAGTATAGCCGCAGTATTATAAAATTTTACAATCATTGGTGTGGGTCTAACTATCCTATGTATAATATTATTAATCATTTTTAAAAACTATCGTCCATATAAATATCATAATAAATAATTCAATCATAGAACTCCAAACTAAAAAGGGGTGACACATGGCTATTATACCACATGCCACCCCTCCTGTCAAGGGGACTACGACAAGATCGCTCCGATCATTTTGTCGCATCGCAGAGTGCGGAATTGTCCATCGTCGGACTGCACAACTGCATACTTACCGTTAGGCCCAGTGCCTGAACGTGTAATGACACCTTCGTGCCACTTGAGGACGTTGAGCCGCCCATGCTTAGGGTACTTGCAACGAAGCGTCTTACCCTTACGAACTGCTTTAGCTAAAGATACATAACTCATTTTTCTGAACCTTTCAATTGGTTTTCAATCTTGCGGAAGGAAACCACTTCCTTCTCCCCTCGACTATTCTCCACAACTACACCGTTGCTTTGAATTTTGAGAACTCTACCATACTTAGTATTGCTCCCGATTCCGACTACAGGTTTCATTGTTACCTCCTGAAGTGCGTTACTTGTTATATCCTAAGTATACTATTAATATCGTCACTGTCAACCCTTTTCTTTAATAATTCTTAGATATTTTTTGGCACAGGATTCGCGGCGCGCCCCGCTGCCCTAAGTCGTTTATTATCAATAACTTACATTATTTTATATAACCTTCCTTCCTAAGTATTTGTTCACTGTCTACTACATACGTGGTTGTGTCAGCAGTATCATAGCCCCTGTACCCACGCTCATCAAGATACATATACTCATCAAGTTCATCATTGGAATTGCATTCATGTATAACTCGTCTGCAAGCATCATAGGGTTCCTTATCTGTTGAGAATATAATTTCTAACGTACCTGATTTAATATAATATTTAGCCATCTTTCATCTCCGTATATTCATAGCTCATATCTTGATCGCACTCAACACACATCGGTGTGCCATTACATTCATACCATCCGGGGGCAACGTCTGCAACCTCATCACATTCTGGACACTGCCAATGATGGTTTATATTATAGTCTGAAATTTTAGTCCACATAATTTACTCCTAGTGGGATGGAAATAAAACATTCGCTAAACCTTGGACGCACAGTTGACAGTTTACACTATTCTTTGATTTTGTGCAAGTGACAACTCCACGACCACGACGAATCTCTGGACAAGTAATATACCTGTCATCACCTAATACAACTAACTTCGGCAAATCACTACGCCATTGATCAGCTTTTTTCTTGCCTCTTGGACGTTTGGTGGCGATCTTCTCGTCGCTGTCACACCATGCGAATAACTCAAACCCTGCGGCTTTGGCTTTGGCTACATCATCATGATTATGTACACTTGCATACATAGTAATATACTTACCTAATATCCTAGATAGTTTAGGATCATAGATATGAGTATATGCCCACATCTTAGGAAGTTTACCACCTTCTTGTAATATACTACGACACGCCCATAATATATTATCAATGTATTCTAAGTCTAATTTATTACCGTCCTTATAGAAGTCGCCCCGTTCATGCCATCGCAGATCGTTACCCTTTTTCTCTGCATTGACTAACATGGCACGGATCTTGTTTTTCTCCGTGATTAGATTCTGCATACCAGCAGGACGAACGCCCGGATAGATTTTCTCTAGTTGTTCAGCATAGCAACCGTTACCTAAAAAGTCACACGTTGGAGGACAAGTATCACCAACAGGACGAGAAACAACAATACAATTTTCTTTACCAAGTTTATCATTACCTTTTGCAGTCTTCATAATCATCTCCTAGTGGGTGGTTTGATTATAATATACTTATCGTCTTTTGTCAATAGCCAACTTGAGCTTTTTTCGCTGACTACTCATTTTCTCATGATCCTATTACATAGGACAAGACAAAGGGACTTAGGGGCATGACCCGTATCAGGGCGAACCGTTTCCCGTGAAGCTATCGCATAACGTCATTCTGCTTCACACCTTTACGCCTATCAATCCCCTCCCGTTCAGGAGTCAGGTTATGGTTTGCGTATCCTCTCAATGTATTGGCAGTGGTCGTCGGGACTTGCACCCGATAGGTCGTATTTATACAGCCAAGATTCCGAATAATCCAGACAATGTATACTTCCGGTAACGCCTAAGCATCTATGCTCGCCACTATATCATTATAATATATATATCGTCCATGTCAATAGATAATCTTTAATAATTTATAAGTCTATATATAGTAATGACTTAGCGTTTCGCGGCGCGCCCCGCTACTGTGTTTGTTCCCATTCATCATATATTTCATCTGTATTAAATACTTGTTGTATAGTATAAGGTACATCACTAGGATTATGTATTTCTATACATTCATCAATTATACCTTCTACTGGATTTGACCATTGACCGCAGAATGAAACTCCGGGTTCAAAGAAATATGCTTCAACAGTCATATCTAACGCATCCAGTGCTTCGTACAATCCAATAGGAGGACTCCACGCTGTCTCAAATCGCAAGTGAACATATCCATAACCTTCCTCGTCAACTTGCCAATCGCATTCCTCGTCTGCTGTGTATTCTGTTTTACCAAAATCCCACTTCGTACCCCAATGTTTGTTTCGCCAGTGATACCAACTATCTTTTCTCTGGAACGAATCATCTTCACCCAACAGTCTACTCTGATCGTCAGGTTCTCGCGGAGTAGGCAGATAATGTTCTATAACACCACCTCTTTCGTATGCTCCTACGAGTTCTAGGATCTGCTCTTTAGTTCCGTGGATCGTCGCTTGATTACTACACCAGTTCGGCATGGGCTTGATCTCCTGCTGCTTCGTCGTTGGGGAAAATATTACACTCGTCACACTTCTCTATGGTCCATTGTAACAGATTGATATTCATTGTCAATATCCATCCTCTATCATCACATAGTTCACACATTACAATTCTCCGTATGAGGCCACCAACTAGGTTGTTGTCTACCCTTCTCCCATTTAGCAAAATATGCTTTCTCCATTATATAAAATTGTCTGTATGCGTCAACAGCATCCTCACACTTGTACTCATCTTCCATACATTGTGCGTATGGTGTGTGTGGCCCGTTGGGTATCATATCAAACATATCACACATCTGATCTATACCGTCATGACAACTATGCATCTTGCCATAACGGAACTGATACTCTTGACACAATGCACGACCATGCAAACACAACCATACAAAGTTTGTCAGGGTCTCTCCGGCCCAGATCGTAGCAGGATGGTGCTTGTATCCACCAATCAGAGGCGTTCCCTTGCTAGTCAGTGGCATCTGCTCATCTGTGGCTCCGTGTCTGCGTAGCGCAGAGCCTAGCATCTGAAACGTCTCAACGATCATCTTGGGGATATGCTTGTCGCACATCATCTGTGCTGCAATCGCTGGATCATCGTCTAATACAAATATGTTCATCAGTCCTCCACAAACAGGTGTCTGTACTCCCAATCAATATTATCATCAATTTTACCAGTATTATCCTTGAAGTCAACACTCATCTCAAATAATACTTCATCTATGTCCTTCTCGTCTTCTACCCAGAACGACATCATAATTTCTTGATATACTTTTTTCATTGGTCATCCTCAAATATAGGGTCGCCGTACTCATCAACTGGTACACCATCTTCATTCATAAATATATCACCATTACGAAGTCCGTCGATAGTGATTTCTAATTTCTCTTGTTCTGTAAACATAATTATCTCCTTTTCTCTACTATACAGTATATCGTCCATATGTCAACTAAAACTTTACATATTTATTTATTATTTTATAAGTCCTTACCAGCTATAGACTTAGCGCTGACCGGCGCGCCTTCCTGACTGACCGTTTGCTTGCGATCTGGCTACATTGGCAGATACTCTATCTGTTCTCCCCGTTGGATCTGGTCTCTATAAATCTGCACACGCTTTGCACGTTCTATAGACTCCTCCTCAAAATTAGATAGTGTGCATCTATCCCGTGCATCACACTTTCGCTCTATGTCTGCAAGTGAAACGCAGTCGGTTCGATTGTCGCGGAAGTCTTCAGGTAGCCAATCGTTTGGCATTGTGAAACATTCCTTGATTTGTTTTTCGTATTGTGCTAGTAGTTCGTATCCGTTCATTCTGTGATCTCCGCATTTTCGAGTTCGTTTTCAATCCAGTGCATGGCGATGTCTCTAGTGTTTACCTCTGAAATGGCAGCACCTAAAAGATCATTCACCAATCCACACGCTGTGCCATTATCCACATCTTCATGGATCATGTCAAGATAATCTTTTAGCCTGTCTTCAAATAAGAACCAATTACAGCCTTCGTCGGCTTCAATAGATTCTCTAGCAATCTCTCGCCACATCTCGTGTGATCCTTGGTCATTGTCCATCCACAGATTTACCATCCAAGTTTCATAGTTATACCAACCGTTATATTCTTTCTTATTCATATCTTGTATTCTCCTGTGTTATAGTTTCTTATTTTCTGTAGTATATCAGCAACTTCAAAAAAGTCAAGCCATCCTGCCACATCAACGATTCCAAGATGCTCATTGATTGGCTCGTCATATATAATCTCGCTGGTAATGTCTGGATCACAGCCGACAGGATACTTTAGAACAGCGACCTCAAAGAATCCAGCGTGACCGCCATAAGTACCACTGTGACATGCGACAGAAGCACCAAGACCATTAGAGAAATAGTAACGCTTAACATATCGACCTCCTTCGTGTGCAGTTGCCTCGAATCGTGTTTCATTTAGTTTCAGTGGGTTTACTTTGCAAGTTTTCATCATTGTTCTCCTTATGTTATATATTATACATCGACATTTTAGCTTGTCAAGATTAATTTTTTATTTTTATTTCCACCTACTGTCTTATATTTCTTTACCTGCTCACGGAAGAAAAGGCCAGCCGATGATTTTATACCTCTAGATTTAATAAATCTTCGTAACTCTTTGTAGGAAACCTCGTTTCTGCCATTCGCTACAAGTTTAATGATCTCGTCTTTTTTTTCCGAGTTTACATAACTCCATTTTGTAGGAATATCTATTTTCACATCAAAATCATTAGTTACATCAATTTGAAAGTTTAGTGCGTTATACATGTTTACTCCTCAATGTGTGAAAGTCTGAAAGGTATTCTAACATGTAAGGCCACCTTTTGTCTAGCCTCAGTTTCTGACATGGCCCCAACTTCTCCGATTCTATTTCCTTGGGTGTCATAAACGACCCAAACATTTTTTCTGACTTTTGGCATCATACAATTATTGTTACTCATTTGTGTCCTCCTTATGTTTTACATTATAGTCTTTCTCATATACGCTGTCAAGATAAATCTCATTATTTTTTATCACGTATCCATACTCACATTTAGGGGTATAAATACCAACGTATAATTTACCATTTAGATAGCCCTCGAAACCCACAAACATACTCAAAAATGTAACTGCTGTAAACATGTCTTTTTTCCTTAGTAGTAAACCGGCCTACTATATATATCGACATATTGAAATACATTCTTTAATACTTTATGGAATAATTCGTAAGTCTATACTGACAAAGGACTTAGCGCCGCGCGGCGCGCCCGCGCCCCCTTAAGAGGGGGTTTGGGGTAAATCAAAGCAAGGAACCTCTGGTGGACATTCATTCAGGTGGACGACCGTACAGGTAATGATACCTGCGATCATAGCGAGGCCGAGTATTTTCAGAATCCGTTTCTGCTTTTTGTTCATTGTTGTCTCCGTACAACGTTTCATTTAGTGACCACATCAACGCAACGCCTACCACATATCCTATGACGATAGACTGAAAATCCATACTAATTAATCCCATGATTCTACCTCCCATTGTTCAGGGTAATCATCACCACCATACAAGTCCTGCATTTCCGTATGTAGATCGGGCTGTTCATCATCAAAGCAATCTACATCATCATATCGACTGTCAAATACAATACTCATTTTATTCTCCGTTGATAAATCGTAGTCGTAAAATGTTAGCTGCTACGCTAACGCCGTCAAGCTCTTGCTGTTCCTGACAGGCCAACAAGTAGCATTGTAATCTAGGCGTGTCAAATTTGTCAAGTACTTTGTAAAGATACGCGTATAAAGATGTTGGTTTGTATTCGTTCATTCTACTACCTCCGGTGACATTTCCTGTTCGTGCAATCTTACCATATCATCCTCTTGTTCGTCAAGCCATTTTTCATATTCGGCCCGTGCTTCGTACTGGTCAAGTTCTTCGTAAAATCCCATGATAACTTTCCTCCTTAATAAGTATATCGACATTGTACAGTAGAAACTTTAATCTGTCAAGTCCTTTTTTCGCTGACTGCCTCATTATCCTCGTATCGGGCTAGATCAGCCGATACAGACTCTCCCCTCTGGCTCCCTACCCTACCCCGAACCGGGGGGTTTGCGTAGGACACCCTTCTTGCCTAGCTTGCCCTAGCTTGTCATCTTAAGTATCTTCTCTGCTTTGCCTGCGCTTGTCATCTTGCCTAGTCTATTACGAATGACCCAACCCTTCGTACCTGCCCGTCTCCACTGTTTTACCTGTTTTGCCAAATCGTCAATCTCTGCCTGTCTTGCGTCATTTACCATAATCAAGAAATCTTGCCTAGCTTGCATAACTTCAGCATAGTCACCGAACCCCTCGACAGGGGGGCGTACTGGTAGCTCGCCTACATTTGTTTTGCCCTTGCGATTGTTGCACGTATGGCACAGGATTTGCATGTTGCCTAGCGTATCCTTTCCACCTTGTGACTCTGGTACGATATGATCGCATTCGAGACTGTCAACGTCACCGATACCACAAGCACGGCATCTGCCATTGTCGCGGGTGATTACCATTTGTCGGAAGCTATTCGATAGGGCTTTTTTTCGTCTCATTGTTTGTTTCCTAGTGGGTGAAAACCTGAGTCTAATTTATATTATCGACCGTTGCAAGGGGTAATCTTTACAGAATCTTAGGCGTGCCAAACGCCGTCGATATTGTACATATCAAGTAGATTTTGAAAGTATCGGCAGCGGAGCGGATCTTGTGAGAATCCCCCATTATCGGCAAACCCGATAACCTTTTGAGTAGACCAACGAACCACAACCTGTCGATTGTGAATGTCGATAACGCGAAGATCGGTAGTTTTTACAGTAGATTGTGAAAGTTGAAGTTTCATTTTTAATTCTTTCTATTTAAGGTTTGTTTTAATACTTATATATATATGCAATTACCGTGCCAAACTATAAATTATTTTGAGTCTATAATTATAGGGATATTTGTATTCTCATTATTAAACAGCGTGTGCATAATGCTACGTTTTTTGCATAATGCTACACCGTTTTGCAGCATAATGCTACACTGTTTACAGCTGTTCTCATAATGCGACAGGGGCGGTTTTATCTTCGACTACTGTACGGCTGTCCCCCCCCGAATTAGCGGGGGTGGTTCATTCACGATAAAATTATCCAACACATATGTATTACCCAATCCTCCCCCATCGCACCCAATGGTTGCAATTTTGCGCTCTTACGTGTATAATCTATGTAAGGAGAAAAGCCATGAAGAAACAATTAGAATGTGAATTGCATTGCAAAGCTACAGCCTCTTTGGGCGAGGTGGTGGCTAAAGAGATGAACGCCGAGGATCGCCCGCTAGAGGAACTGCTAACAAATGTCGAGAAGGCTGAAAACAAGCAGGAAGACAGCTCAGGAAAACTTTCAAGTTGATAATAGCACTGGACACTTACAATTACTAGGCACTGTTCCTGATACTATAAATGTTTTTCCGTTTGAAACTATATTTGATAAAGATACTAAATTTCATTATTTAGCTCAAAATGCATGTACCGGAGAAGTCAAAGATACTGAAATAGGTATTGGTCACGTAGAGGTACGTAATGGTAGCTCCTACATAGTACGAGATGAAGCTTTATTATTTTTTTATGGTGATATACAAAGAACACCCGCTTGCAAGCTACTGGCTTTTAACAAGGATAGTGATGAAGACTGTTTGATTGTCACTAGCTTTATACCTAAAGATGTATCTTCTTTGCTTCCTGATAAAAATTCTATTATTGTATCAGATGAATCTTTCGCCCCTGCCACAATCACACTTGATGATAACTCTCTCTTAGTAAGTCTAAACGGTGTTCTATGCTCGATTACATTTAAAGAATTCGCTAAACACTTAAAGAAATACTTATGAATATACCTAAGAACATGACCAAGGAGGAGGTTCTTGACAAGATAAAACTTGTTGTGGATAGGATATCGCCCAAGTATACATTTCATGGTTATGATGTTGATGATATAAAACAGGAAGCTTTTATGATATGTATGGATGCACTTGATCGTTATGATCAGAAACGCCCACTTGAAAACTTCCTATCTGTCAACCTATCTAATAGACTTAAAAACTTTGTTAGAGATAACCACTACATTGGACAAGATGAAAACAAACGTAATGTCTTGTGTCCTAAACAGTTGACGTATGAATCCTCTATACCTGAGATTCCCATTAACTTAGATCATAAAATTGATTTTAAACAGATGCAATCTATTATTGATGAACACTTACCTTCTGACCTAAGATGTGATTATTTAAAAATGCTCAGTGAAGTCTATGTATCTAAAAAACGCCGCGAATACATTATTGAAGTTATTAGGGAGATTATAAATGAAAACGGGTAGAATTTCAAAAGCAGAAAGTCGCACCATTAGTCGTTTAATTGATAGTATGACTATTGAAGACATTGCTAAAAAACTAGATAGAAACGTAGACTCTGTAGAAGACTATGTAAAGCGCAAGCTCAAGGTTGGCTTGTCAAGAATAGAACAAGCAGCATACTCACTGGAAGATCGCCCCTATTGGAAAGAGCTTGAAGCTCAATTTACTCCTGATGAACTAGAACTGTTTAAATATCATTGGTCTAAGATTATTACTCAGTTTAAGGATGACGTATTTCCCACAGAAGAGATACAGGTAGTTGATGTTATTAAATTAGAAATACTTATGAATAGATGTTTAAAAGGCAACAAATCAAACATTGAACAAATTTCTACTTATGAACATATGGTACAAGATGAACGTAGTCGAGATAAAGATCAACAGGACCATGATTACATTATTAACTTAGAAAGACAGGTTGCTTCTCTTAGAGCATCGCAGGAAAGCTTAAATCGTGATTACAGAGAGTTACAGGCAAAGAAGGGGTCAATGCTAAAGGAGATGAAAGGAACCCGTGAGCAGCGTATTAAGAGGCTTGAGGATAGCAAGCAAAGTTTTACAAGCTGGGTTGCCTCTATGATGCAAAATCCTGATCTTATGAAAAAGTATGGAATAGAGATGGAAAAGATGAGAATGGCTATGAACAAAGAGGGAGAGCGATTGTCTGCTTTACATAAATATGAAGATGGAACTGTAGATCAACCTTTCTTAACTCCAGATACGGTGGTGGACTAATGGACTTTGCTATACTTATAGGATCTTGTGATAGTTACAGTCATCTGTGGAATCACTTTAGTTATATATTCCATAAATACTGGGATAGAGATATTGATGTAAAAAAATATATAATCACCCAAGAAGCTGATGCTAAATTAAACGGCATAGAGACTGTAAAAACAAAAGATCCCGATTATACCACATCTGTTAAACGAGCTTTGGATATTATAAATGAAGATAACATATTATGGTTACAAGATGATTATTTCTTAAGACGCACTATTACCCATGACACCATGCAGAAATATTACGATCTATTTATAGAGTGGGAGGCAGACAGGTTTGGAATACATGAAGACAGTCAACTATACAGCAGCTCACTTGTACTTAATAATCTTTTTCGCATAAATCAATTTAGTTTATATACTATATCCATGCAGGCATCTTTATGGAACGTAAACTTCATGTACAAATGCTTCGATGGCAACGAAACGCCTTGGCAATTTGAAGTAGATGGATCAGAAAGACTAAATCAATCAAAACAACACAGGATATTTTACGCAGCACAAGACCCACCTTGGTATCTTGAAGCTTGTAGGAAAGGTTCTTTTACTGATGACTTTTACACTATCTGCAAAGAAGAGGGAATCAATGCACGAATTACCTAGTATACTAATTTGTTGGTCAGTGGTATTATTCGTAGATTTAAGTGTTTGTTATATTTTTTGGAGAATAGCTAGAGATAAAAAATGAAAATAGATTGTGCTAATATTATTTTTTTTCACCCCGGTAAAACAGGAGGTACTTCTGTAGAACACACATTATGTAAAGAATACTTACCAGACTTAAAACTAAACACCATGTTAATCAATAAACAATCAGATAGAGATCTTATGTTTGGTATGGATAAAGAATACAAAATATATTTACAACATGCTGATTTTCGACTATATGATATATTAAACATTCCTTTACAAAGTTATAAAACGCTGTGTACGGTAAGGAGGCCGTATGAACGTTTGTTGTCGTGTTATCACTATAATGGTAAGGCTTCTAAATATTCGTTTGAAGAGTTTGTCATTAACCACTTAGAGAATCATATAAAAGCTAGTCAAAAAAAAGGATATTCAACAAATCATTTCTGTCCACAGCACTATTTTTTTGGACATGCCGATCACATAATAAAACTAGAAAACATAAAGGAAGATTGTAAGACTTTGGGAATTGAATTAAAACTACATTACGCAAAAACAAAACTTAGTAAAATATATAATAACTACCTAGATGCCTACACTCAAAAAACTAAAGACATAGTATATAATCTATATAAGGAAGATTTTATAGAACTGGGATATGATAAATGATACCTAAAATCATACATCAAATATGGATTGGTCCTAATAGCTTTCCATCGCACGTACAAGATTATTGTACTAATATAAAGAATATATTTCATGATTATGAATATAAGTTCTGGAACAATGACAATTTACCTACAATGTCTGACAAGTGTGTTCGTCAGTTTGATAGATATGGCAAAAGAGGCAAATATGCGTTTCAAGCTGACATACTTAGATATTATATTATGAATACATTTGGAGGTATATATTTAGATGTAGATTTTATTTGCAACAAAAGATTTGATCATTTAATACAGAAACCATTCTTTTGTGTTACTCCTAATAATAATTTTTTTCACGTATGCAATGGCATATTTGCTTGCGCCCCAAACAATCCGATACTTACGAGACTATTGAAAGAATTGAGAGATGATATATATCATGGACCACTATATTTTACCAAACATATATCTAATTTTATTGGAGTTAGTTATGGCACACATATCTATAACTACTTAGAGAATAATCCCAGTGATTTCATCGAATGCTCAAATGCAAAACATTTTTTTACAAAAACAGGATATTGTTTTCATGACGCTTTAAAAAGTTGGCTACCAAGGAGAAATAAAAAACAATGAAGGCTATTATTACAGGCATAACGGGACAGGATGGAAGCCATCTGGCAGATTTACTCCTTGAGAAGAATTACGAAGTTATAGGAGTAGCCAGAAGATGCAGTGTAGACACAACAGAACGAATCAAGCATCTATTATCTGATAATAAATTCAAGTTAATCGAAGGAGACATTACGGATGTAAGTAGTGTTATAAATATATTTAAAAATAACGATGATGTAGATGAAGTCTATAATCTAGCAGCACAATCGCATGTGGCAAGTTCATTTAAACAACCAGCACTGACTTGGGATATTACTGGTAAAGGATGTCTTAATCTATTGCAATGCTTGGTGGATTTAGAGATGACGCATGTAAAGTTTTATCAGGCTTCTTCTAGCGAAATGTTTGGAAGTTCTTATGATGTCAACGAGCATGGGGAGAAATACCAAAATGAAGAAACTAAATTTATGCCTAACTCGCCTTATGCAATCAGCAAGTGTGCTGCTCATTACAGCGTTCGCCTATTTAGGGATGCTTACAACATTCATGCTTGTTCTGGCATTCTCTTTAATCATGAAGGACCACGCCGTGGTGAAAAGTTTGTCACGCAGAAAATAATCAAATGGATTAAAAATTTTAAATACTGGAAAGAAAATGTAACTGGATCTGGACAACCCATACTGGATGATGATAATATCTGGATAAATTCTAATTCTTTCCCTAGACTTAGGCTAGGTAATTTACAAGCTTTTAGGGATTGGGGATATGCTGGAGATTACGTCGAAGCTATGTGGTTGATGATGCAGCAAGACATACCTGACGATTACGTGGTGTGTACTGGCAAAACTCATACCATACAAGACTTTATTGATATATCTTTCAAAGAGGCTGACATAGAAGAATTTAAAAAAACAATATTAATAGATCCAGAATTTTATAGACCATGCGAAGTAGACTACCTTAAAGGTGACTGCTCTAAAGCTAAAGAAGAACTAGGATGGGAACCAAAACACGATTTGGAAGGATTAATTAAACTGATGTTAAATGGCTAATTTTAGATTGTCTGTAGATTTATCAGATATACAACGTGAGCTTGAAAAATATTCTTTAAGAGAGTATAACGTTCCTTTCTCGTTGTATTTCATAGAAGCAGACAGTCCAGACGATGCTTGTTCTACAATAATGATGAGATTGATGAAATTAATCATGGAGCAGAATGGATCTATAAAAACTAGGATATTATGTAGGAAAGTTAGAAGGTATATGAGAATAGACAAGATAGAATGCTTATGAGAAGAAACTACGATGACCCAGATTATAAAAAATTTAGAATAGATGTTTTAAAAAGGGATAAATTTAAATGCCAAATGCCTAACTGCAAATCAAAAAAAAATTTAAACGTACACCACATACAAACTTGGGCTGGCGCTTCTTCCCTAAGATACGAACCATCTAATGGAATTACATTATGTAAAAAATGCCACAACACAATTACTGGTAAAGAAATCCACACGAAACATTATTTAGAGAAATTAACAATGGGAAAATACGAAAAGGCTCCTGACTTTACAGTTATAAAAGATACCAGAGAGCAAGACGGATATTATTTTAGTAAGTTTAATACCTGTGCGGGTATGATAGAACATAAGCTTGACACTGGAGATTATTCTATAGAAGGTCTAGAGGACAAAATCTGCATAGAAAGAAAAGGATGTGTTGAAGAGTTAGCTATAAATCTTGGTTCTAAAAAACACGCCTTCATGAACGAAATAGATAGAATGGAACCTTTTCCTCACAAGTATTTAGTTTTAGAATTTTCTCTATCGGACTTGATGAAATTTCCAAAAGAAACTAGGATACCAATAAAAAATAAAGCGTCTGTGAAAATAACTGGTAGGTACATGTTGAAGTGTTTAATTGAATTTGAATTGTATAACAATGTTCATATACTATTTTGTGGAGACAAGCACACAGCTTTTCTAGCAGTTAGTAGTATTTTTAAAAGGATCAACGAGATGTACACCATTGGGAGAAAAAAATGAACAACAATGATAAAGATCTCCTATACGATCTACATAACTACGGTTCTAATCTAGATACAAGGGAAATATTTTTACATAATTATTACTCTTCAGATGATGACAATCCCGGCGTAGAGTATAAGATGTCAAATAACTTTCTCAAGAATATTAGAGCTTTAGAAATAAAGTCTGATAAACCAATAATTATACATATGCAAAGCGTAGGTGGAGAATGGTCAGATGGCATGGCTATTTATGATGCTATCCAAATGTCGAGATGTCACGTTACGATAATTGCTTATGGTCAAGCGGAGTCTATGAGTAGTATAATATTTCAAGCGGCTGACAAGCGGTTCATAACACCCAATACTTATTTCATGTCTCACTACGGATCTACTAGTGCTGGTGGTGAGTATTTGAGCGTACAAAACTGGGTTAAGTATGAAAAATATATATGCGATACTATGATAGACATTTACGCTCAGAGCTGCATAGGTGGTAAGTTCTTTAAGGAAAAATACGGACCATCACCAGATGTAGAAAAAGTAAAAACATATTTACTAAGAAAACTTAAATCAGGCGATTGGTATATAAATGCTGAAGACGCAGTTCACTATGGTTTTGCAGATGGGATTATAGATTCATGGCAAAAGCTAAACTAAAAACTATTGACGAAGCTTGGCTAGGATTAGACTCTATCGAAGCAGATATGTTTAACCCTATGTCTATAATGAATGTTAATGAAGACGACTTCAATACTCGTCTAGCTTGGCTAATGACAAGGCCAGAATATTTATCGTTCTTAACACATCATGTTTTAAATATACAATTACTTCCATCTCAGAGTTTAGTTCTTAATGAAATATGGGAACGTAAATTTCCTATGTTGATTGCTAGTCGAGGATTTGGCAAATCTTTTATGCTTTCCTTATACGCTATACTCAGAGCTTTAATATTACCACAACGTAAGATTGTGATTGTAGGTGCTGCTTTCAGACAGTCCAAAGTTTTATTTGAATATATGGAGACTATATGGCGTAACTCACCAATGTTAAGAGACATATGTGATGGAGATAGTGGACCACGTAGAGACACTGATAGGTGTACACTAAGATTGAATGAAAGCACAGTTACTTGCTTACCTTTAGGCGATGGTCAAAAGATTAGAGGTCAACGTGCTAATGATATTATCGCTGACGAATTTGCATCTATACCTAGAGAGATATTTGAAAATGTTGTAGCTGGTTTTGCAGCTGTAAGCTCTAACCCTGTAGAAAATGTGAAGAGAGTAGCTGCCGAACAAAAAGCCAAAGAGCTAGGCATTGATATAGAAGATGAAGAGAAAGAAGTAAAGAAAGACAATCAGATTGTTTTATCAGGCACAGCTTATTACGATTTTAATCATTTTGCTACATATTGGAAAAAATGGAAATCCATTATAAAAAGCCGTGGTGAGTTATCTAAGTTAAGAGAAATATTTGGAGAAGATCCTCCAGAAAATTTTGATTGGTCACAATACTCTATTATACGTGTTCCTTACGAGCTTTTACCCAAGGGTTTTATGGATGCAGACCAAGTTGCACGTTCTAAGGCTACAGTTCATACTGGTATATATCAAATGGAATATGGCGCTTGTTTTACTAGAGATAGTCAAGGCTTCTTTAAAAGATCTTTGATTGAGTCTTGCGTAGTAAACCCAGATAATAATATTAGAGATAAGGATGGTAATGAAATACATTTTGAAGCTGTTCTTAAAGGTGAGAAAGATAGAAAATATATATTTGGTGTTGACCCTGCTTCTGAGGTGGATAACTTTAGTATTGTAGTATTAGAAGCAAATCCTAATCACAGAAGGATTGTACATTGTTGGACTACGACTAGATCTGAACATAAAGAAAAAGTCAAAAAGGGATATTCTAGCGAGTCAGACTTCTATGCGTACTGCGCTAGAAAAATTAGAGATCTCATGAAAATATTTCCATGTATACACATAGCTATGGATGCTCAAGGCGGTGGAGTAGCTGTAATGGAATCTTTGCACGATAAAGATAAGATACAAGAAGGCGAGATAGCTATTTGGCCTACGATAGACGAAAACAAAGAAAAAGACACTGACGATGAACGTGGTCTGCATATCTTGGAAATGTGTCAATTTGCAAAATATGATTGGTTAGCAGAAGCAAATCATGGGATGAGAAAAGACTTTGAAGACAAAGTTTTGTTGTTTCCATTTTTTGATCCACTAAGTCTTACGCTTTCAGAACATGACGACACAATGAAAAGCAGAATGTTTGACACATTGGAGGAATGCGTCTTAGATATAGAAGAGTTGAAAGATGAGTTATCTATGATACAGATGACTCAGACAGCTAGTGGTCGTGACAGATGGGATACGCCAGAGGTTGTTATTGGAACTGGCAGGAAAAGCAAGATGAGGAAAGATAGATATTCCGCTTTGCTTATGGCTAACATGTCAGCTAGAATCATACAGCGCACTCCAGAACAATCGGAATACCAGTTTTATGGAGGTTTTGCAACTGGTGGTCATAAAAACAAAACAGACGACAAAATGTACAACGGTCCAAGCTGGTTCGCGGATAATATGAAAGATGTGTATTAATAATTAGACAATCAGATTAGTAATCCAATTGAGGTAAATCATGAGTGACAATGAGATGTTTACGTGGAGTGATGGCGATCAATCTAGCAAAGAAACTGCTTTATCTAAGTTTTCAGACAGTGTAGATTCTTACACTGGACTGCATAAAACGCAGGGCAATCACTATCGTCATTTTATAGATCTTGAACCACAAAGATCTGTAAGACCCGGATTCACCAGTAGGGATTACTACGCTTTTCGTCCCGACGAAGCTGTTCCAAACCAACAACGACGCATTATCAAGATGTGCATGGATGCTTACGAAAAGGTTGGCATCATTCGCAATATCATCGACTTAATGGGCGATTTTGGTAGTCAAGGAATTAACATCGTACACAGAGATAAAACTGTAGAAAAATTTTACCAGCAATGGTTTAGGAATGTCAATGGCAAGGAGAGATCGGAAAGATTTCTCAATAATCTTTATAAAACTGGCAATGTTATTGTGTATCGTAGCTATGCTAATGTTACGCCTCAGTTGACGAATTATATGAAGGCTTTGTCTTCAGATATAAAAGTCGAAATACCTAATCCAGAAAAAAATGAAATCCCTTGGAGATATAATTTCTTTAATCCTCTTACTGTAAAGATGAAAGATGGTAATCTCTCCTTGTTCATGGGCCTCCAAAATCATACAATTACTACAAACTCTTTCTTTGATAAATTCAAAGCTGGTGATATACCTAATCACGTTCTAGAAACTTTGCCTGTAAATGTAAAACAAAGTCTCAAACGTGGAGAGAAAGATATACCCTTAGATCCAGAGCGTTTAAGTATTTTTTACTATAAAAAGGATGATTGGAAGCAGTTCGCAAACCCTATGATTTACGCCATTCTTGACGATATTATCATGCTGGAGAAGATGAGGCTTGCCGACCTTTCTGCGCTGGATGGTGCTATTTCTAATATTAGATTATGGACTATTGGTAGTCTAGATCACAAGATCCTTCCAAATAAAGCTGCTATCAATAAGCTTAGAGATATCTTGGCTAGCAATGTTGGTGGCGGTACAATGGAACTTGTTTGGGGTCCAGAGCTTTCATTCCAAGAGTCTAATAGTGAAGTTTATAAGTTTCTAGGTTCAGAAAAATATACTTCTGTACTAAATAGTATATATGCTGGACTTGGCGTTCCTCCAACTCTTACTGGAATGGCTAACAACGGCGGTGGATTTACTAACAATTTTATCTCTTTAAAAACACTTGTTGAAAGATTACAGTACGGTAGAGATCATCTTGTTAGATTCTGGGAAAAAGAACTTGAAATAGTAAGAAAGGCTATGGGCTTTAGATATAAGGCTCATGTTCAATTTGATCAAATGTCGTTGTCTGACGAGGCCGCTGAGAAGAATCTTCTCATTCAACTGGCTGATAGAGACATTATCAGTCATGAGACATTGCTTGAACGATTCAAGGAAATACCTCAGATTGAAAACATTAGAATCAAACGCGAACTTAATAAGAGGGATACGGTTGGTCCAGAAAAAGCTGGCCCATTCCATCCACCTCCTCCTCCAGAAGTAAAAGAGAAAGAAACTCCAAAAACTGTCGATTTGCCACCATCTCCAGAGGATAAACAGACTGATATCAATATTGACGGTGGAAGACCTTTATTTAAGAAAGATGACGGGCCTAGAAAAAAGAGGGTTGAAACTCCTAAATCCAAGCCCGGACTTGCATCAGCTATTGTTTACGCAGAAGAATCTTGGACTAAAATATCTGAAGTTTTAACTAATGCTTATCTTAGTTCCAATGGTAAGAAGAACCTTAGACAATTAACTAAAGGTCAATTTACAGATCTTGAAAAACTTAAGTTAGACGTATTTACAAACTTTAATATAGGAGATGAAGTAAACGAAAATACTATTCATAATTCCCTTAAAAACAACGTCAGAATGCCTAATGAGATTAAACAGTCTTTGAAGGCTAATGATATCAATATTGATGACATGAATATTGACGCTTACAGAAAGCATGTCATTGGCACATATATTGAACATAAACTGGCCTAGCCAAACTATTTTTTACGTTTTTGTGTATAATGTGGTTGAGAGGAACATATGAATATATATCCACAAGAAATCAAAGACGGCGTAGCCGATCTTGTACAAGCTAGTGCAAGTGTGGCTTATTGTGCGCCTGCAACTTTATGTAAACTTGGAGATTCTGAATCCGTAGCTTTTGCTGACAAAGTTATGGCAGAAAGTGCTAATCCAAAACAGGTTGATTTATATTATATTAAAGCAGTTTTGGTATCTACTGGCTGGAATAAGAACGATGATGTTTTTACAGCTAATGCTACATGGGCAGCACGTAACACTCCAGAAGACAAACAATTCAATTTAATGCATAACGAAAATGATATTATTGGTCATATCACAGGTAGTTATGTTGTTAACAGAGATGGCGATAAGGTAGAAGCTGAAGAAGCTCCCTCTGAGTTTGACATTATAACAGAAGCAGTTCTTTATAATAGCTGGACAGATCCAGAAAATAGACAACGTATGAATCAGATCATTGCCGAAATTGAAGAAGGCAAATGGTTTGTTTCTATGGAATGTTTGTTTGCTGGTTTTGATTATTCTATCTATGATGAGGAAAAAGGCACTGCGTCTTTACTAGAAAGAAACGAAGGTTCATCCTTCCTTACAAAACATTTAAGAGCGTATGGCGGTACAGGAGAGTACGAAGGCAAAAAAGTAGGACGCTCTTTACGAGACATTTCGTTTTCGGGTAAAGGCTTGGTTGCCAAGCCTGCCAATCCCAGAAGTGTAATTTTGGATGCTAGCAGAGCTAGTTCAAATAGTAGTGATTTATTAACTTTAGGAGGCTCAGATATGAGTGATACCAATGTTTTAGAACAGCAGCTTGCTGAAGTTCGTAGTGAGCTAGCATCTGCTAAAGAAGAGTGCGTTACTCTTCAAGCTTCGCTGGACGAAGCAACTTCAAAAGAGCATACGGAAGCAGTTGCCAAGCTTGAAAGCGACATCGCTGCACAGGCTGAAGCAATTAAGACTCTTGAAGAGTCTATTGCTGCTAAAGATGCAACTATCGCAGAACTTCAAGAAACAGCTGAAAAGACTGAAGCTGACATGAAGGAAAAGATGGAAATGCTTCGTAAGATGCAGAAAGAAAAGAAGGAAGAAGCTCGTAAGGCTTCATTGGTTGAAGCTGGCTTTGAAGCTGAAGAAGCAGAAGAGTCACTTGCAGCTTATGATGCTCTTGATGATGAATCTTTTGAAACCGTCGTTGCTCTTATGAAAAAGAAAATGGCAAAAGAGCATAAAGAAGACGAAGACAAAGAAAAGGCTGCTATGAAAAAGAAAGAAGCAGTCATGAAGAAAAAGGACGAGGAAGAAGAAGCTGTAATGAAGAAGAAGGCTGGAGCTGAAGAAGAAGCTGAAGAAGCTGAAGCTGAAGTTGCTGCTGAAGAAGCTCTTGATGAAGTTGAAACTTCTGAAGCTACTCTCGTCGATGCTTCTGACGAAGCTGATGAAATCGAAGCCACTAGAGCAAGCGTTGCTCAATGGCTTGAAACCAACGTACTTAGCAAATAACAATATATTATAAGGAGAATCAAACATGGCTCTAAAATCAGATAGATATGAACTCCAGACTGATATCAGTTTCTTTTACAATGATGGCACTGCTACTCGCGGTGGTTGCGTTGTACATGATACAGCTGGATCAGGTGCTGCTATGGATCAAGGCGTGAGTCTTGTGAAGTACAAGCAGGCCACTGCTACGGATAAGCCCGTTGGCATCCTGCTCAATGATGTGGTCAATAAAGACCTTACTAGAACCCATCTTAATCAGCACAAAGATGAAGTTCAAAAGGGTGGTAAGGTCACTATACTTCGTAAGGGGTATGTTGTGACTAATTCTATTACTGGCACTATCGCTGCTGGTGATGTGGCTTATGCTGATAATGCAAATGCTGGTAACATCTGCAACAATGCAGGTACAGCTATTGCTTCTGGCAACTTGGCTATTGGTCGATTCCTTTCTGGCAAGGATGAAGATGGATACGCTAAGGTTGAGGTCAATCTTCCCAACTTCGGCTACGCCAACTAACATATAACACAGAAGGAGAAAAACACATGCCTACTAATGAAAGACCTAGTGATGAATTCATCAGTCTCTTGCGTAAATCTGGAGATGGTGATGTAAACGTAGCACAAGCTGCACAGCGAGAATTCGCTAAAGCACTTGAGCTTCCACTTCGTAAGGGTGTTCTCGTTGGGAACATTCTTGGTAATATTTTTGAAACTATTAACGTAGAAGCTGGTTCAACAACTGAGTTTCCTCTTGATCTTATCAGCCCCGGCTTGGAAGGTGAACATGTCGCCTATACAAACCCCGGTCATGGTAGAATTCCTGAGCGTTCGGTTGAAGGCGACTATGTAATGATTCCAACTTACAGCATCGCATCATCGGTTGATTACCTCCTCCGATATGCGCGTGAAGCTCGTTGGGACATTGTTGGTCGTGCCATGCAAGTCATGGAAGCTGGTTTCACTAAGAAGATGAATGACGATGGATGGCATACGCTTCTCGCCGCTGGCGTTGACCGTAATATCCTCGTATTCGATGGTGATGCAACAGCTGGACTCTTCAGTAAGAGACTTGTTTCTCTTATGCAAACTGTCATGCGCAGAAACTCTGGTGGCAACAGTGCTTCAACTGGTCGTGGTCGTCTTACTGACCTCTACGTCAGCCCTGAAGCACTAGAAGATGTTCGTAACTGGGGATTGGATCAAATTGACGAAGTTACTCGTCGTGAGATCTATACCGCTCCAGAGGGTGGTGCGCCAATTACGAGAATCTTTGGTGTTAACCTTACTGACCTTGATGAGCTTGGC
>VTLG01004339.1_pt1 | contig 24730 bp, 21 predicted proteins | sample 4694571 | NCBI WGS metagenome assembly VTLG01 (sample SAMN12604809, study PRJNA352737) | marine metagenome | biome: ENVO:00000447; feature: ENVO:00000209|ENVO:00000569|ENVO:01000036; material: ENVO:00002151; isolation source: viral sequences binned using virsorter ...
GAAGCTGAAGATACAACTATTCTTCGCGTGTTAAAGAATCGCTACTCAGGTGAAGTAGGTGTCGCATGTCAATTGAAATACAACAAAGAAACATGTAAATACGATGAAACTACGGAGCCAATTTTCAATCCCAGTACAGACTTCTGATCTGGAACTGGTGAAACCAAACCCACCTACAAAACAAGCTAAAAAGAAAGCTAAGTTTAAGGACAAAACTTATACCGGTAAAAAATAGTGCTGGTATTTGACATAGAAACAAACGGACTATTATATGACGTTTCTAAGATACATTGCATTTCCACCTTTGACACCAAAGAAGAGAAGACATACGTATATAACGATCAGAATGACGAAACGCCCAGCATACGGGATGGTATCAATCAAATTATGGAAGCTGATACTCTTGCTGGTCACAACCTTATTGGGTACGACCTTGCTGTCCTTCGGAAGCTTAGCGACGGGTTTCATACTGATGCTACAGTTATTGATACTCTTGTGCTTTCTCGCTTATATCACCCAAATTTAATGGAGATAGATAAGAAAAGACAGTGGAGACATATGCCATTACAGTTATATGGTAGACATTCACTTGAAGCATATGGCTACAGATTAGGAGAATACAAAGGAGACTTTGGTAAAAACTCTGACTGGCAAGAGTGGAGTCAAGAGATGCAAGACTACATGGTGCAAGACGTAAAAGTAACTACAAAATTATGCGAACATTTCCGCCCTTATCTGACTCGTGTCGATTAGAGCACCGAGTCGCAGAAATACTAACAGAACAAGAAATACATGGATGGACATTTGACGAACAGAAAAGTCAGCAACTTGAGTCACATCTCAGAAGAGAGATGGAAGAACTTACTCAAGTACTTCGGAGACAATTCCCTCTCATTGGAGGAGCGTTGTTCACTCCTAAACGAGATAACTCTACACAAGGATATAAAGCCGGAGCAGAGTTCCAAAGACTAAAAGAATTTAACCCCACTTCACGAGATCATATAGCATGGATTTTGACGACTCATTTCAAAGTCAAATTGAGCAAGATCACCACGACTGGGAAACCAATTATCGACGAGATTACATTGACGGAGATAGATATTCCCTTCTCGAGACAATGTGCGAAATGTTTGACGATAAAGAAGAAGCTTGGAATGATATCCGAAGGCGTGAACGCATGGAACAAGCTTGTTACGATTAAAGGCAGAATACACCACAACTGTTCAGTTTCTACGAACACATTTAGATGTGCTCATCGTAAACCGAATTTAGCACAGGTGCCTGCTGATAGGGAATTTAGAGAACTATTTACTGCCAGTCCAAGGCATATAATGGTAGGTGCAGATTTAAGTGGTATAGAACTACGAATGCTTGCACATTATTTAGGACGATATGACGGAGGTCGATATGCCGACATATTACTTAACGATGACATACATCAAGTTAACGCAGACAAAATAGGAATCACTCGCCGACAAGTTAAGACGGTTACATACGCCTTCTTGTACGGTGCAGGAAACGAAAAAATAGGAATGAGTTATGATAACTCTTTACAACCCAAGGAAGCTAGAAAAAAAGGATCCGAGATCCGAGAGGCTTTCGTATCTGCTATCGAAGGACTCAGTGACTTACTGGGAGCGGTTTCAAATAAGGCTGCTAACGGTTACCTCTTGGCACTGGACGGACGAAGGGTGTTGGTCGATTCACCGCACAAAGCACTAAACTATTTACTACAATGTAGTGCTGGTATAGTTGCAAAAAGATGGATGGTTATAGCTAACGATGCTATACATAATCCTCACACACATCAACTAGCATTCGTGCATGATGAATTGCAATACGAGACACCACAAGAAGATGCTACAAATTTAATGAATCTTCTAGAAAAAGCAGCAGAACTAGCTGGCGAATACTACGATTTACGTTGTCCTATCGCTGCCGAGTCAAAACAAGGCAAAACATGGGCTGACGTACATTAAAATATGAAATTATTAATTGATTGCGACTATATAGTCTACAAATGCTGTGCAGCAGCAGAAACCGAAATGGATTTTGGTGATGACGTCATAGTTGTTACTTCTAACTTTTCTGACGCTATGAAATGTGTCAAAAGAGATTTAGATAGAATCCAAAATGAACTAGGTTCGTTTGATGATGAATTAATATTGTTTTTTACAAGTCCTAATAATTTTAGGAAAAAAATTCTGCCCGAATACAAGGGTCATCGACAACGAAAAAAGCCCTGTGGATTTAAACGTGTCATACAGGAATTAAAGAAAAATTATAAAGTTATTCTCAAGGACACACTTGAAGCAGACGATGCACTAGGTATCTATGCAACTAAGTACCCGGGAAATATTATTGTCTCTCCTGACAAAGACATGAGACAGATTCCCGGAAAGCTATATGACTTTAAAGAAACTGTGGAGATTACACCAGATGAAGGAGCAAGATGGCATCTCATTCAGACTATGGCAGGAGATAACACTGATGGTTACTCGGGTGTCCCGGGTATCGGAGTTAAAAAAGCAGAGAAAATCTTTAATGAAAAAGGATATACATGGCAAGCAGTCGTTGAAACTTTTGTAGAGAAGGAACTGACTGAACAAGATGCGTTGATTAACGCACAACTAGCAAGAATTTTAACAACGAACGACTACGACCATGAAAAAAGAGAACCAATCCTCTGGAAGCCTATGGGACAGTACAAAATTAACCCTCCATCAGGATCTGGAAATGAGAGAGATCCAGTTAGCTCTGTATGAAATAGATAAAGAGACAATGATGGAACTATACATGAGGCTACAAGAACAGGTTTTCAAATTAAATAATTTAATAGCACCACTCATACATGAAGCTAAAAGAAAAAAACGAAGGTCCTGACTACTACCAGAGAGGGAACATAGAGGTATGGGATTTCATTAGAGATCAATCCCTGAACTATCACCTTGGAAATGTAATCAAATATATATGTCGTGCTGGATATAAAGACAACGACTTAAAAGACTTAAAAAAAGCTGCCCATTATTTACTCAATGAAATCGAAAATAGAACCAAATCAGATTGCTAGAACTGGTCGAGTTCAGCAATGGATTGATAATCCAACTAATCGTCTACCCGTAAGCTGCACAATATTTAACGTGCAGGATTCAATGGAAGGCACCGATGGAATCGAAGCAAGCTGGAGATTTGTGTCGCATGCTCTTAGATATGGAGCAGGAGTCGCAGTCCACCTGTCGGAACTTAGACCCAAAGGAACAACAACTAATAAAGGACCTGATTCACTCGTTGCGAGCGGACCAGTCTCCTTCGGAAAAATCTACTCAACATTAAATGAAATTCTTAGGCGCGGAGGTACGTACCGTAACGGTGCTGTGGTCCTCCATCTTGATATTAATCACCCCGATATTCTTGAGTTCGTGCAAGCAGAAAGAGCCGAGCTCCCATGGGTTAAAAGATGTGTTGACCTCACCCCAGAGTGGTGGTCTAATACAGAAACTGGAACAAAGGAAGCAATACTTAGAGGCATTGCAAGAGGAGACATTTGGCTCAACAAAATAAAATATGACAAAAACAACAACAGAATCAGATCGAACGTTTGCTTGGAGGTTTATCTGCCCTCACGCGGAACATGCCTCTTACAACATATCAATCTTTCAGCCTGTCGTATCGGCGACCTCCGACCAGCTTTCCGTGAAGGTATGTCGGAACTGTGCGATCTCCATGGCAAAACAGGTGTTGGTGAATCTGGAGAGTATCTAGCACCAGAGGTCGACAGACAAGTAGGATTAGGAATGCTTGGCTTAGCTAACTTCCTAGCCAACAACAATATTACATATGCCGAGTTTGGTAAGGCTCTTACAGCGACGAATAACGCTGAGCCTTACGAAGGTTACGCGGGATTAGCTGCACGTGAGCTCTTCCTCGGCATACAAGAGGCAGCTAACATAGCACGTGAGAACAACATGGAACGAGCATTCGCGATAGCTCCTACCGCCAGTTGTTCTTACAGGAGTAGAGACGTTGACGGTTTTACTTCTACACCAGAGATAGCTCCTCCAATCAGTCGCATTGTTGACAGAGATTCAGGAGAGTTTGGTGTTGAGCAAGTCAACTATGGAAACGTAGAGATCGCATCCGAGGTAGGATGGGAGAGTTATAAGTTAGTAGCAGATCAGATAATGATTATGCTAGAACGAACAGGATTGCTTCATGGCTATAGCTTCAACAGTTGGAGCGACATGGTGACTTACGATGAGGCATTTATAGAAGAGTGGTTACTCAGTCCACAAACTTCTTTATATTATGCTTTGCAAGTGATGGGAGATACTCAGGATAAGACAGATGCTTACGCAGCACTAGAAGATACTGAGGTTGAAGATTACTTGGCAGATCTTATGAGTAATAAACCAGACGAAATAGCTTGTGACTGTCAACAATGAATCCCTATATAAAACTACTGTCCCGGAAACGAACTTGGACACCAGTACAAACATCTAAAGGAAAACTAAAAGAAGGTGCAGAAGAAACCATCTACCGTGCTCTTGCAATACGCCATATGGAGTTACCAGTTGGCGAGTTCATTACAGAAGCACTTGATAAAGAAGTTCCCGACTCTGCCAGAGCACTTCTAGAGTCAAACGTTAAAGACGAGATCAAACATGATCTTGCACTTGGCTACATCACCAACGCACTAGGCGTAGATGACAAAGCCGAAGCCGAAGCATTACGCTTACGTGCAGCGTGGGAGGAACATCCAGACCACACAATACTAAAAGCATTAGTAGCAGAGAGAGCAATCTTTTTTGTATTACTACCGTTCTTTAGATTCTGTGGTGACGCCGGTCTAAGAACTGTCAGTGCAGATATATCCAGAGACGAGCAAGTCCATGTGGCAGCTAACTCATTGGTATGTACAGAGCTAGGTCTCAAGCCTAGCCAATCACTAGACAAGTTAAGAAAGGCAACTATTAACTGGGTCATGCAACCCTTAAAACAAAGTGCCGATAGATATTTGGACAAAAAATTTTGGTTAGATGCCAGCGACAGACTTATGTACGAAGGCAAAGCACCAGAATTTTCACAGACCAAGGCAGCAAGAATGCCTGCATTTTTTGAACACTCGAATGTCAATCTCCCTCAATACTCTTAAGCTTCATAACGATAGGCTTGATGAGTTATTAAAGAAGTTAGAACAGAACTTCGGGTGGAAACCTATCCATCCAAAAGAACCAATCGAATCAATTATGTATAGGGCTGGACAAGCCAGCGTAATTGACTTTATTAAATCAATAGAAGAGGACGAAATCTAATGTGTGTAGGCGGAGGGGGAGCACCCCCAACACCACCACCTTTACCTCCAGCTCCACCACCACCTTTACCTCCTGCGCCAACTGCGCCACCTCCTGATCCAATAATGAAGGACGTGAATCCACAGGTAAAGAGAGCTAAGGATGATCGTGGTAATAAGAATAAAAACCAGTACTCAAAAGGTACAGGATCATTAAGGATTAAATTAAATCCTAAAGTAAATACAGGTACATCCGGGCAAGCCGGAACCGGGGGTCTTAACTAATGTTAGCCCGTGAGAGATACAATCAACTGGTAACAGATCGACGACAATTCCTAGACAAAGCCGTTGATTGTTCAGAACTCACGTTACCTTATTTAATTCAAGACGATACAACCTCAAAACCTACACACGAAACTTTACGTATTCCGTGGCAGTCAGTTGGTTCCAAGTGTGTGGTAGGTTTAGCAGCAAAACTTATGCTTGCTATCTTACCTCCACAAGGTTCCTTCTTTAAGTTTCAAGTACGAGAAGATAAGTTAGGTGAGGAACTGCCAGCAGAGGCAAAGTCAGAAATGGAACTATCTTTATCTAAGATGGAACGAATGGTCATGGACTATATCGCTGCATCAAATGATAGAGTAGTAATACATCAAGCACTAAAACATTTAATTGTTGGTGGTAATGCGTTACTATTTATGGGTAAAGATGGAATCAAAAACTATCCTCTAAATAGGTATGTCGTTAACAGAGATGGAAATGGTAACGTCCTAGAAATAGTTACAAAGGAATTGATAAATCGCGATGTACTCGGTTTTGATCTTCCAAAGAAAGAACCCAACACAGTCGTTGATAAAACATATGGTACTAATACTGATGAAGTCGAAGTTTACACGTGCGTGAAACTAGATAACGGCAGATGGGTATGGTATCAAGAAGTAGAAGGTATGATAGTACCGGGCTCACGTAGTACAGCTCCTAAGAATGCAAGTCCTTGGCTCGTCCTGACTTTTAATTCTGTTGACGGAGAACAGTACGGACGTGGTAGAGTAGAAGAGTTCCTTGGCGATCTCAAATCTCTAGAAGGTTTATCACAAGCTCTTGTCGAAGGAGCTGCTGCTGCCAGTAAGGTAATCTTTCTGGTCAGTCCATCTTCAACTACGAAGCCAGCAACTATTGCAAAGGCTGGAAATGGAGCCATCGTACAGGGTAGAGCAGAAGACGTACAAGTTGTACAGGTTGGTAAGACAGCCGACTTCTCTACTGCTGCTAACATGTCTCAAACAATAGAAAGAAGATTGCTTGAAGCATTCTTAGTGATGAATGTTAGAAATGCAGAAAGAGTTACAGCAGAAGAAGTCAGACTAACACAGTTAGAACTAGAGCAACAGCTCGGTGGCATCTTTAGTTTGTTAACTACATCTTTCTTAATACCTTACTTAGATAGAACTCTTTTAGTTTTACAAAGAACTAATGAATTACCTAAGATACCTAAAGAAATTATTAGACCAGCTATTGTAGCCGGTGTAAATGCTTTAGGTCGTGGTCAAGATAGAGAAGCTTTAACTATGTTTATGGGAACTATTGCTCAGACAATAGGACCACAGGCATTAGGACAATTTATAAATCCTTTAGAAGCTATCAAACGTCTAGCTGCTGCACAAGGTATTGATGTATTAAATCTTGTTAAGACACCACAACAGATGCAAGGTGAGAAGGAAGAGATGGAACAGAAACAGCAACAAGCAACACTACTACAACAAGCTGGTCAGTTTGCTAATTCAAAGTTAGCGGATTCAGAAAATTTACAAGGCATGATGCCACAAGATCAACAACCACCAATGGAATAAATGGCAGAAACTTTATCTTATGATAATACTCCTGATACAGAAGTTCTAACCGCAGAGGAACAGAACTCTCTTGAAGTAGGAGAAAAGTTAGTAGCAGAACAAGAACAACTACTAGCTGGTAAATATAAAAGCGCAGAAGAATTAGAGAGCGCATACTTATCATTACAAAAAAAACTTGGACAAACAGACGAAGAAGAAGTCGACTACGAAAGCACAGACGAAGGATATGAAGAAGAAGAAGAAAGCGATGAAGAGGTACTTGATGATGCTCCTGCGGTCAGTTTAATCAACGAAGCATCAGACGAGTATTATGCAAATGATGGTACACTAAGTGAAGAAACTATTGAAAGGTTTTCTGAAATGAGTAGCCAAGATTTAGTAGCTGCTTACTTAGAGATACAATCTAAAAATCCTCAACTTAGTCAACAGTCTGTCGAGATGTCTGAAGCACAAGTGAACAGTGTTCAGAATGCAGCAGGCGGAGAAGCTAATTACAACAGAGTAGTCGAGTGGGCTGCTAGTAATCTTAGTGAAAAACAGATAGATGCTTTTGATTCTGTAGTCGACTCAGGTAATCCGGCAGCTATTGGTATAGCTTTCCAAGGATTACAGTCAGCATACAACGATGCTAATGGCTACGAAGGCAGAATGCTACAAGGCAGAGCTGCATCATCTGCTGGAGAATCATTTAGATCTCAAGCAGAACTTGTCGCAGCGATGGGAGATCCACGCTACGATACAGATGAGGCATACAGAGATGATGTCCTCAGAAGACTAGACCAATCAGATCTCCAATTCTAATTATGAAAACAAGAGATCTAGACACACTACTCGAAAACGAGTATCCTTACGAACCACCTATTCAATTAATCGAAATGTCACACCACAACACCAACCCAATCTTTACACATGAAGCAGAACGTTTTAACGGCTGGGCAGCGATGCTTGGCTTTGTTGCTGCTGTCGGTGCTTATGTCACCACTGGTCAGATTATCCCCGGCGTATTCTAAGCCGAGGCAAATTCCTCCATATAAATGGAAGATGACTTGCTTTGATTTTGTTCAAGCAAGGCACAAAGTTCTTCTGGATGCGGACCTTCCTATGGTGGAAAAATATAAAGTCATCCAATTTTTCCTCTCTAAAGTCGAAGAGGAATGCGACAACATACATTCAAGCTAATCACAAATGGCAGCAATCTCACTACAAAGAGACACTACTACCAACTGGGAGAAGTTTTGTAACTGGGTCACTAGCACAGAGAACCGTCTATACGTAGGCTGGTTTGGTGTGCTAATGATTCCATGTTTACTAGCAGCTTCTACATGTTTCATACTCGCCTTTATCGCAGCACCGCCTGTAGATATAGATGGCATACGTGAGCCAGTTTCCGGCTCGTTATTATACGGAAACAATATTATATCAGGAGCAGTCGTCCCCTCCTCAAACGCAATCGGACTACATTTTTACCCTATTTGGGAAGCCGGAACCTTAGACGAATGGTTATATAACGGTGGACCATACCAACTTATCGTCTTTCATTTTTTGATAGGCGTGCTTGCATACGCAGGCAGACAATGGGAACTATCATACAGACTAGGTATGAGACCATGGATATTTGTGGCATACACAGCTCCAGTCTCAGCAGCTCTAGCAGTATTCTTAGTTTACCCTTTCGGACAAGGGAGTTTTAGTGATGGTATGCCTCTTGGTATTTCTGGTACTTTTAACTTCATGTTCGTATTCCAAGCAGAACACAATATCCTTATGCACCCGTTCCACATGCTCGGTGTTGCTGGGGTATTCGGTGGAGCTCTTTTCTCTGCTATGCACGGAAGTCTTGTTACTTCCTCTATTATTAAAGAAACAACAGAGGACGTATCGCAGAACTATGGCTATAAGTTCGGGCAGGATGAAGAGACATATAATATTGTCGCTGCACACGGGTACTTTGGGAGACTAATTTTTCAATATGCTTCTTTCAATAATTCTCGTTCTTTACATTTCTTTCTTGCTACTTTCCCCGTGGTTGGCATATGGCTTACCTCCATGGGAATCTGCACTATGGCTTTCAACCTTAATGGTTTTAACTTTAACCAATCAGTAGTTGATGTCAATGGAAAGGTTATCCCAACATGGGCTGACGTTTTGAACAGAGCTAACCTTGGATTCGAGGTAATGCACGAGCGTAACGCTCACAACTTCCCACTTGACTTAGCTTCTGCTGAGTCTACATCAGTTGCTTTGACTGCACCTACAATAGGATAATGTCACAACAATCTGAAGGAGGTTGCTTCGGTAAAGCAAGCGTCACCCGGTATGGCTTCTGTAATGAAGAAGAGGAAAAAAAGAAAGAAACTGATAAAGAACTTTCTGACTCTAATAACTCTGATAACTAATATCTTTATTATCTCCGGTGTCACTCGACATTGGAGTACCACCCAACAAAATTATGAAAACAGGAATTGAAAAATTTAAAAACATTGTAGATAAGGAAACTTGTAATCTACTAATTCAACATCTTGAAAATAATATTGATAAAACTGAGGACGTATCATACAACTCTGGCAACAATGTTATTTGTAAAGAATTAGTGCTAACACCAAAATCTGAATTAGATCAGAGTGTTCATAAAATTCTAGAAAATGTGTTGGAGAAATACTTTAAAAAATATCCCTCTTTTGTAGCAACTGGAGATACAGGTTATCAACTTAGAAAAATCTCAGGTGCAACTAGAGAACATGTAGATAATATTTGTGATCCGAAACTAGCTCCTGATAAGCTCAGAACTGTGAGTGTTATCTTAGGTTTAAACAGTGATTATGAATATGGAGAGTTTCATTTTCCATTTCAAAATTACATAACGACTGTAAAACGTGGAGAGGCTATAGTGTTTCCTGTTTATTATTTATATCCACATTTTGTTGATTCTCCTATTGGTTATAGGTACACAATAAATACTTGGATAACAACACCCAAACTTTTTTATTAAACTACGTCCGTTCATCCCTTCGGGGACGCATGAATCCTAGGCATGGAACGGGGTCTAGGTATATGGAGATAGCAATGAAAGTTACTTTCGTATATCGTGGCGTTGCTTACACAAGAGTAGTCAAGTAGTTTGACCATAGGAGAGGTGCGATTCCTCTCTACTCAATTTGGGAAAAGCCCTCTGAGGAGGATACCTTTTACCCGTCGACGGTGGGAAAAGACCACAAAACGTGCCAGTCTCACGTTAGACCAATTAAGACTGACAACATTCTAACGTTAGGAACGATACAATATACCTTTAATTTTAACCATAAACAATGGCACAACAAAATTCAGGTGCTTCACAGTTAGCCCAGTTAACCCGTCCGGGTGCGCTGAATGGCGGAACTGATCCTAGAGCACTTTACTTAAAGTTGTTCAGTGGAGAAATGTTTAAAGGCTTCCAGCACAATGCAATCGCAAGAGATCTCGTTATGAAGAGAACTCTTAAGAATGGAAAATCTTTACAGTTCGTCTACACTGGACACACAAAAGCCGAGTTCCACACACCCGGTAACAGCATCATGGGTAACTCCGACGGAGCACCTCCAGTTGCTGAGAAAACAATTACATGCGATGACCTATTAATCAGTTCAGCGTTTGTATATGAGCTAGATGAAACACTAGCACACTATGAATTGAGAGGAGAAATATCTAAGAAGATTGGATATGCTCTTGCACAAAAATACGATAGACTAATCTTTAGAGCTATCGCTAAAGGTGCTAGACAAGCTTCTCCAGTTTCTAAAACAAACTTCGTCGAGCCCGGCGGTACACAGATCAGAGTAGGTACAGGTAACGCTACAGAAGCTTACGATGCTGCTAAATTAGTAGATGCTTTCTATGATGCTGCTGCTGCTCTTGACGAAAAAGGAGTCAGCTCTGACGGCAGAGTAGCCGTTCTAAACCCTCGTCAATACTACAGTCTTATCAACACTGTAAGTTCTGGTGTAATCACATCTGGTCTAATCAACCGTGACGCACAAGGAACAGCTTTACAGTCTGGACAAGGCGTAGTTGAGATTGCTGGTATCAAGATCTACAAGTCAATGAACATTCCATTCTTCGGATCTTATGGTACTAAGTATGGTACTGCATCTGCAACTAACCCCGGAATCACATCTCCCGGAAACGTTGGTTCATTTGTTGGAGAAACAGCAGAAGACGGTAGAGCTTCTGTAACTGGTATTAACAACAACTACGGTAATGCTTCTGACTTCGCTAACTCTTGCGGATTAATCTTCCAGAAGGAAGCTGCTGGAGTTGTAGAAGCTATCGGACCACAGGTTCAGGTAACATCTGGAGATGTGTCCGTGGTATACCAAGGAGATGTAATTTTAGGGCGACTAGCTATGGGTGCAGATTTCCTAAACCCTGCTGCTTGCGTTGAGCTTATCGCTGGTGCTGCTACTGGATCTACAGGTAATGCTGCATTCGGTACATCATACCCAGCTAACGCTTAATTTTTATTTTTTATACGGGAGCTTCGGCTCCCCTTTTTTTATTTATGACTACTCAAATAGCAACCGATACCGAACTATCCGCAGTTAATTCTATCTTGGGTAGCATTGGTCAGTCACCTGTAACTACACTTGGAACTGTAACTACAGACGCGACTAACACAGGACAAGAAATAGCAAACACATTTGCCAACCCACAGATTGCAATGATTCATGGACTTCTAATGGAAGTTACAAAAGACGTACAAAACGAAGGCTGGCATTTTAATAAAGAAGACCACGTATTAATATCTCCTGATGCTAATGGTCACTATATAATTCCTACTAATTATCTTAGGTACGACGTACACGAAGGTTTGTCTGATAGAACTAAAGATGTAGTAAGAAAAGATGGAAAATTATATGACAATGTAAATCATACATTTGTTTTTAGTGGAGATCACTATTTTGACATAACATACTTACTAGCTTTTAATGATGTACCTCCAGCTATACAGAGATATATTATTGCTAGAGCATCAGTAAGAGCTGCAACACAATTAGTTGCTAATGGTGATTTAGTTAAGTTACTTCAATTAGAAGAAGCACAAACTAAGGCAACTGCATTAGAGTACGATTGTGAGCAGGGAGACCATACTTTCTTTGGATTTCCACATGAAAGTAACTACAGATCTTATCAACCTTACAAGGCACTTATTAGATAATGGCAAACATTACACAAACTATTCCAGCGTTAACGGCTGGCATTTCACAACAACCTGACGAGCAAAAGATTCCCGGTCAGGTAAAAAATATGGTGAACGCCTTACCTGACGTTACACAAGGATTATTAAAAAGACCGGCTGGAAAGTTTGTGGCATCTTTATCTGATGGTTCAAATAACTCTACAGCAAACGGTAGATGGTTTCATTACTATCGTGACGAAAACGAACAATATATAGGACAAATATCACGTACTGGTATTGTTAAAATGTGGGATTGTTTAACTGGAGCAGAAAAGTCTGTAGTAGTTGGTTCTGCTACTCAATCCAGATCTGCAACTTATACTAGGTCTGGTAATACAGTTACTGTCACTTTAAGTAACCATGATTTTACTGCTGGAAGAGCTGTTGAATTAGACTTTACTTCAGGTGGAGCTACAGATGGTGTTTATTCAGTTACACAGATAGTTGATGCTAATACATTTAGAGTTGAAGATACAGCAAGTGGAACTATTAGTACAAGTAATGTCACTGTAAAAGATAACTATTTGATGCACACAAATGATGAAGATTTACAAACACTAACTTTAAACGACTTTACTTATCTAAACAATAGGTCCATTATTCCAGAAATGGATACTACTACCGAACCCCTTGGAAATTTTGGCAAAGAAATTTTTGTCGAGTTAAAAAAGATTTCTTACGCAAAACAATATTCATTAAATATTTTTGGATCATCTGCTACTCAAACGGTTACTACAGCTACACGTATAAACGTAACTCTTGTAAACTCAAGTAATAATTATTGTGACTCTGCCTTTAAAATGAGAACACATGCAGATAGAGGTAACAGTGGTAATGCTAGATGCGGAGAGCCTGCTGGAGATGGTAGAGATTCTTTCGCACCTAACGTTGGTACTAGAATATTTAGTGTAAGTACTGGTACGACTCTTGTTGACGAGGGTGCTCCCGGTGGAACATTAGCTAATGGTAATCAGTCTGATACTAACTATAGTTACACAGTTAATATATTTAACGCTTCTAACCAAGGTAGTCAAACCGGTAGAAAGAATTTATATTTTCGTATAGCTACAACAGGTCAGTCTGTTCCTTTTGGTTCTGGAAGTAATGTTACGTATCAAGCTAGATATACAACTACATATGATTTATTACATGGTGGAGAAGGCTGGCAACAAGGTGATTACTTTTATGTATTTATGATGGATGCTTATTACAAAGTAACCATAGAAGCTATTAGTACATCTAAGGCTCAAGCAGACCTTGCATTAGTTAGACCAGCTCCTACACCATTCGATACAGAAACAACTATTACGGCTGAAAGTATCCTTGGTGATATTAGAACAGCTATTGTTGCAGAAGGTAATATAGCTGACGGTGATATAACAACTATTGGTACAGGACTACATATAAAACGAACCTCCGCCTTTAACGCTTCTACGCCCGTAGGAGAGCTGTTAAACGTTGTTGCTAGTAAAGTTAACGATGTAGGTGATTTACCCTCTCAGTGCAAGCACGGCATGGTTGTAGAGGTAGTTAATAGTGTTGCCGATGAAGATAATCATTACGTTAAGTTTTTTGGTAAATTAAAAACTGGAGGAGATCCAGATAATGATGCTGATTATTTAGATGGTGAGGGTACATGGGAAGAGTGTGCTAAACCGGGAAGATTAATTAGATTGAAAAGATCTAGAATGCCAATCATTCTTATCAGAACTGCTGACGGTAATTTTAGATTAACTGAACTAGATGGTTCTAATTATACTATTTCCGGAACGCAATATTCTGTTCCTCAATGGGACGATGCAATAGTTGGTGATGACGTAACTAACCCTGAACCTTCTTTTATAGGTAAAGGAATTAGTAAGTTGTTGTTTTTTAGAAACAGATTTGCAATACTTGCTGAAGAAAATATAGTTATGTCTCGTCCCGGAGACTTTACTAACTTCTTTGCTAAGTCAGCTATACAACTTATAGCTAGTGACCCGATAGATATTTCAGCTAGTTCAGAATATCCATCAGTATTATTTGATGGCATACAGGTAAACACAGGTTTATTATTATTTTCTAAAAACCAACAATTCATGCTCACTACAGATAGTGACGTGTTCAGCCCAACCACCGCTAAAATCAATGCTCTTTCTACTTACAACTTTAACTTTGCTACAAATCCTGTCTCTCTTGGTACTACTATCGGGTTCTTAGATAACGCTGGTAAGTTCTCAAGATTCTTTGAGATGGCTCAGCTACAAAGAGAAGGTGAACCTGAGATTATTGAACAAAGTGCAGTTGTACCTAGGTTATTTGAAAAAGATTTAAAACTTATATCTAACTCTAGAGAAAACTCAGTTATATTTTTTAGTGAAGAAGGTACATCTACACTGTACGGTTATAGGTATTTTGACAATATTAGAGAAAGAAAATTAGCAGCTTGGTTTAAATGGACATTGACTGGAACAATTCAATACCACTGTATGCAAGATGATAATTTATACGTAGTTGTACGTAATAACAGTAAAGATCAATTACTTAAATATGCAATAAAAATGGATTCTAACACTTTTGCTATTGCAGAAAATAGAGTACATTTAGATCATTTAATGTCAGTAACAACAGGATCTAACACTTACGACGCTACAACTAATAAAACAACATTTGCTAAACCTACTGGTATAGAAAGTACAAGTCAATTAGCAGCTTATGATGTTGACTCCGGAGATCAATTAGGTAGATATGGATTAATAACTATCAATGGTAGTAACTTAGAAATAGATGGTAACTGGTCTAGTCAAACCTTTTTAATAGGTTATCAGTTTACTATGCAAGTTGACTTACCTACTATTTACTATGTGACTAGAGAAGGCGAAAACTTTAGAGCTGACACTAGATCTAGTCTTGTATTACACCGAGCTAAGTTTGGATTTGGTCCTATAGGTTTATACGAAACTACATTAAGTAGAACAGGTAGAGTTGACTATACAGAGGTACATGAGTTAACAGGTGCAGATAGATATACAGCTAACAATGTTTCAACATTAGAAGATAATCTTTTAAGAGAAGTACCTATTTATGACAGTAATATAAACGTAGCATTAACAGTTAAATCAACACACCCAGCTCCAGCTACTATTCATAACTTGATATGGGAAGGAGCTTACAATACTAAATTTTATCAACGTGTATAACCTCACCCTTACCGAACAAGAAGTACGTATATACATGCAATGGTTAAATAAGAACCGCATGTATAAAGGTATGAAACTACCCCTAGGTAATCCTTGGGAATCTTGGATGCAAGATACCATAGATAAATTAAAACACGCATTAAATGAGTAAATACATTCACCCAGCAACAGTAGAGGCTGCATTACGTGTAGCTTCTAACTTGCTACCCGACGATTATCGGGAAGTAAAAGAAGGTCATGGACATGACCCTTTAAATGCTCTGGTTGTCGGAGTACATAACTCTGAGTCAGTCTATTTTACTAACCCAGATGATGAGATATGTGGCATTGCAGGAGTCTACGAAGGTGGACAAATCTGGATGCTATGTACCCCAGCTATTTTAAAGTTTCCTCATACATTTGCTAGAGAAGCAAAAAGGTATGTGAACTCAAGACAAGACAAGTTACTGTGGAATTTTGTTGACGAAAGAAACAAAGTCCATATTAAGTTACTTAGGTTTTTAGGTTTTAAATTTCTTAGAAGATTTCCCTACGGACCAAACAATTTATCCTTTATAGAATTTGTACGAATATGTGCAGTCCAGCAGCAGCTAGTTTCGGATCTGGAGCAGTAAGTGCCATAGGTGGTGCTATGCAAGCCAGTGCAGCAAACAAAGCTAAAAGAAGAGACTATGAGTACAGACTCAAAGTCAGAGAGAATAGGTGGATGCGAACCAGATCTGGCTATCAAACTAAGATAGTTCAGTATAAAACTAATTTGAGTGAAGCTAATATGGCAGCTCAACGCGCTTACTCCAAATCTCAAACAAGTTTAAATAATATACGTGCTAAAGCAATGCTTGACCACCAAGAAGATTTTAAGTCAATGCTTAAAACTGAAGGTATGATAGAAGCTTCCGCAGCAGAACGTGGAATCAGAGGAACTACAGTTAGGAGACAGATTAGTGCTAACTTAGCTGAGCTAGGTATGGCTAATGCTCAAAGATCTAGAGCGTTAACTTTAAGTAAATACGCTTACTTTGACCATAACGCCAGCATAGCTAGAAAAGTAAGGTCTAAACAAAATCAGTTGTTTGGAAAAGTAGCAATATCTCCAACTCCCGATTTAGCACCACCAAAACCTGTAATGCAAAATGTAGGTGCTCAACTATTCCTAGGATTAGCCGGTGCCGGGTTTGATGCAGCAGGAACCCATTTCGCTAACAAACCCGGATAATTATGACAGACTCATATACTTTCCAAGGCGGAACGTTTGATCCTGTAGAACAGGTTGACGTAATGCCGGAGCAGGAAGCAGATAATGCTCGAATAGAAAGATCAGAAGCTGAATACTTTGATGCACTTAGAAAAAATGACCAAGCTGAAGTAGATAATGTTGCAAACTTATTTAAGTCTTTAGGTAAATTTTCTAAGTCAGTCGAAGGTTTTGCTGACGAACTTTATAAAAAAAGAAAAGAAGAAGACATGGCTAGAGGAGCCATTGCAGCAGTCAACTCTCCTTACAATTACGAAGATCTAAATATGCTCTTCAACGAAGAAGAGAAGATGAAAGAACAAGATGTTCAGTTATCAAAAATTGGTAATGAAGTTGAACAAGAAACAGGAAGATATGTTCTTGGAAAAGAAATTCGTGACATGTCTGGATGGGAACTGCATTCTTTTAAAAAAAATATACTTCTTAGAGAAGCCGGTACTTACACTGAATTTAAAAGAGCTTCAAGAAGTACAGCTTATGTAACTATTGATGGTGAAAAAGTTGGTTATGGAGAAGGCATGCGCCCTCCAGCAAACGATGCTGAAGCTGATGGCTTAGATGGAAAAATCAGAGCACAATTTGTTTCTAGATATGGATGGGCTAGTCCAGTCCTTTTACAAGCTACAATCAAAAAAGAAATTGATAGAGTAGATCAAGCCGATCAACAAGCAAGAAATCAAGAGTTTGACGAGAAAGCTAAAGAACTAGAAGAAACTAACGAAAGACTTGATCTGGTAGAAAATATTAAAGCAGACCCTGCCGGTGGTAGAGATGCTTCAGATCACTGGGTAAATAGAAATCTTTACAAATACGGTGGTAGTCTTGAATTAACTAGAAGAGCTTATGCAGATGTACTTGTAGATGCTGTACAAGAAGGAGATATTCCACTACACCAAGCACTAGCTACAGTTCAACATGGAATACTTCATAGAGGTACCAAGAAAACTGAAGACATGACAATCTTCAAAGAATGGAGAGATCTAGAAGATCGTTTGATGAAAGCTAATACTAAGTATATGGAAGACACAGAGGACGACGATAAGAATGCAATGCTTTCTAGAATTGAAGCATTTAAAAGTATTGAAAATCCTACTGTTGAAACAAGAGCTGCTTTTATTAGAAAGTTAACTAACGATTTTCCCGGAATGGCTATACCAGACGAAGGTTACAATATTGTGTATGGTTACAAACCTGACAAGCAAGCTGAACAATATTTACAACGTGTAGCAGCTAACAACGGTGGTAAAGTTACAGAACAACATTTACAATTTGCAGGAGCTAGTCCTAAAATTAGAAATGATTGGCGTACTAATACTATACCTAGTGACCAATCACAAATTAGTACAGTTGCTGATTTAGGAACTGGTCAAGTTAAATATGTAAGAAACAGAGTTGCAGAAACACTTGATTTAATATTAGGTGAAGGACAAACAACAAGTTTAGAGTTTGATACTTTACTTAGAAATACTAATTCAGCTTTTGTTACTGAATATAATTTAGCTTTACAAGAGTCAAAAGATCCAGCAACAGCTAGAAATTTAGCTGAACAAAGGATTATTAGTTTATTAGGTAATCAGGGATGGAGAAATAAAAATACCCAACGTGTGTATACAGATACAGACGACGGCAGAATAAAAGCTTTAAACAATGCTCAATCTCAAATTAAACCAGCAAGTGGTAATTGGAGAATAGTTAAGTTAGATGTACCTGATGCAGAAAAAGAAGAACTAAGATCATGGACACTAAGTGGTGGTAAAGGTCCAGTACCTTCTTACTACGCTGGTCTTGCCCATGACAATAATATTTTTCCTAAAGAATTTGCTTCTGCACAAGCAGCGTTACATGGTTTTGAAGCTCCAAAAATAGATACTAAATCATTAGAAAAAATACCACCTAATGTACGTCAATATTTACTTTATAAACCAACTCCTGTAAAGGTAGAAATAGCAAAGAAAGAATTAGATATATTTAAAAATAAAAACGAAAGAGATTACATTCCATCATGGAAACAAAACGCTAACTTACGGGAGGGTGTGTAGCCAAGGCAGCACCAAACGTAGGATAGATAATTACTACGGTACCCAATGGACGAATTAGAAGCACTCGATTATCAATCGCAAAATACTATATCTGACGAAGAAGCTGCACAAGTTGCAAAACAACGACAACAGCTAACAGAATATAGACAACAAACAGAGGCAACTAGGGTTGCTGAACAGAATCAAGCACAAGCTGATCTAAACCAAAGAAATGCAGAAATTGACGATTCCAGAAATAAAGAAAACTGGGGAGCAGGAGAATACGTAAAAGAAGTATTTTCTGCTGTCGGTGGTGGTATTCAAGATACTGCATCTTCATTAGTCACATTACCTGAAAGAGTTATTGACTTTGCTACAGGTGAGATGGCTAGAGAATCAAAAACTAAAGAAGGATATAAACCTGAATGGGATGACTTCTTTGTTGATGATGATAACCCAATAGAAACTAAAACATGGTGGGGTGGTCTTATTAGAGGATTCACACACTTTGGAACTTTAGCTGCTGTACCAGTCCCCGGATTTGGTATTGGAGCAAAGATAGGTAAAGCAGTAGGAGGCACAGGATTAGCAGGAAAAATTGTTCCTAAGTTAGTTCAAACTTCTCCTAAATTTGACAAAGCAGGAAAATTATTAAATGCTACTCGTGTAGAAAAGATAGGTAAAGGTGCATTAAAAGGTATGAAAGTTGATGCACTTTCTCGTTACTCACAAGACGATAATGCTTTAGGTGTTTTAAAAGAACACTATCCACAATTTGATATGGCATTGGCTACCCAAGACCATGACCATCCAATGATGAAAACATTTAAAAACATTGTGGAAGGTATGGGATTAGGTGTTATATCTGATACTGTATTAGAAAGTTTCCTTGTAGCTGCTAAAGGTACAAAGGGAAGAGTTGGTGAGGCTTTTCAAAAAAGTAGATCTTTACAAGAAATAGAACAAGGTAAAGCAGAGCTTAATGGTTCACAAAAAGTAAGAGACGAAATAATAAGTATCGAAAAGAAACTTGGAGCTAACCCAAATCAAGCTGCATATGATACAGCCAAGGCTGATCTTGATGATGCTATAGAAAATTTACGACTACGTAAAGGTAATGCTTCAAAGAAAGCTTTAGCAAGTGCTGAACTAGATCGTGATAACGCTGAAAAAGTGTTTGAAGCTCAACGTAAAAAATATAATGAATGGGCTCCTGAAGGAGAAGATCAAGCAGAGTTAGTTGAAAGACTAGCTGAGCTAAGAAAACAAGTTGATGATGGAGCTGCAAGTTATAGTCCTTATAAAAACGAACTTAGAGAAACCCATACTGGCAACGCTACTTCAGTAGAAAATATAGATGACGTTCTTATTACTCAACAAAAAATGAGAAACGAATGGGGAGCTGATAAAGGTTCTTCTGGAGGATTAATTACAAAGACTGGAATAGTCAATGCAATGGAGTCTTCTGATTTAAGTTGGAAACAGATTGAGGATTATGCAAGGGCTATAGAAAAGAGTCCAAAGATTAAAGCTGATATTGCTGCATACAGAAAAGCTGGTAGATCACCACAAGATTATTACAACGACAATATTCTTCTTTTTGACCAAATGGTTAGAGGAAGAGAACCTACCGAACTAACTGTTGAAGAGTTTATGAAACCACTGTATGATACTGTTGGTGCTATGCAACCTAAGAAACTTAGAGGTGGCGAAGTTCAATATTTAGATACAGGATTTGTTAAAGCTTTAGATATGGTTACTGGAGATCTTCTTAGAAGACTAAGAGATACTGGTATTATGAGTCGTGAAATAGAACAGATACTTGATGTTAATGGTGTAGGAGGTCCTACTCAAAATTTAGTTGAACAGTTAGTAGCTGTAACTAAATTAACCAGAATGAGCAGAATGATTGCTGGTCAAGATTTACAAAAACTTAAAGCTGGTGGTATAGGAACTAAAAAGAAATTACTTGAAGCTGTAGATGCTGCTGCTGTAGAAGATATTAAAGCTCTACAACTAGCTACAAAATTGGCTGGCGAAGGGAACGACGAACTTCTTACTGGTATTAGACACTATATTTCTATGGCTGACGACATTCAAAATGTTGATGACTTAATGGCATTTCTACGTAAAAAAATGCGTGGTGGTGAATTAAATGGATCTAAACGTAGTGGTTTACTTATAAAAGAACTACAGATGGTTTTAGTTAACAGTGTTTTATCTGGACCTAAAACATCAGTTAGAGCAGTTATGGGTACATCCAGTGCATCATTTATGAGACCAATGTCTCAAGCATTAGGTGCTGCATTGACAGGTAATGGTCAAGCATATAGAGAAGCGTTAGCTGACGCAAATGGTATGATACAGTCAATTCCAGAATCATTTGAATTATTTAAAAGAAACTTAAATGCTTACTGGTCAGGTGATATAGCTAATGTTAGAACTCGTTTTGCTGAAAGAGTACTTAATCCTGATGACAACTGGGAAGCGTTAAAATACCTTACTGAAAGAGAAGGAACTAAAGGTGATAAAGCTGCGTTCTACATAGCAAACATAGCTAAAGGTATGAATGATAATAAATTTCTTACCTACTCTACAAAAGTAATGGCAGCAACTGATGATGCTTTTGGTTATATACTAGGTAGAGGTAGATTAAGAGCTAAAGCTTTTAGAGATGTAATGAGTGAACTAGGTGATGGTAATTATAAAGATGTAACTCCTGAAGCTATTGCTAAAGCAGAAAACAAATTAGTTGATAGTGTCTTTGATAGAGATGGTAACTTAACTGATAAGTACGTTCTTAATGCTAAGAAAGAAGCTACTCTTACTCAAGAGTTAGATGGCTTTGCTAAAGGATTAAATACAATTTTTGAAAGCACACCATGGGCTAAACCATTTTTCTTATTTGCTAAGACAGGTGTTAACGGTCTAAACTTAACAGCTAAGCATACTCCCGGATTTAACTTTTTAGTTGAAGAATGGAATACTATTAACTTTGCTAGACCTGATGACTTATCTAAAGTAGCTAAGTATGGTATAGAAACTGCTGAAGATTTAGCCAATGCTAAAGCACTTCAGTATGGAAGATTAGCTATGGGTTCCGGTATTATATTTATGGCTGGTCAAAAGTTTTTAAACGGAGGCTTACATGGTAACGGTCCTGCTGATAGAACTAAAAGACAAGTTTGGCTAGATGCTGGCTGGAAACCAAGATCAATAAAAATAGGGGATGCTTGGGTAAGTTATGATGCTTTTGAACCATTTAACCAAATACTTGCAATTATAGGAGATATTGGAGATCACCAAGAATTAATGGGTGAAGAGTGGGCAGAAGATAATTTACAAAAATTAGCTGTAGTTATAGCTCAAGGTATTACAAGTAAATCTTATATGGCTGGTTTAACACAGTTTGTAGATTTATTTGCTGGTCAACCCGGACAGCTAAATAGAATTGCTGCTTCTTTAGTAAATAACACTGTACCTCTTAGTTCTCTTAGAAATGAGTTAGGTAAAATATTTACTCCTTACACACGAGAACTAGGTTCTGATATAGGTGACTCTATTAGAAATAGAAACTTAATAACTGAAGCTATAGCAGCCAATCAATTACCTATTAAGTATGATATGTTAACTGGTGCTCCTATTAAAGATCACGATTTTATAACAAGAATGTTTAACTCTATATCTCCTGTTCAATTAAATATGGACTATTCTCCCGGGAAACAGTTATTATTTAATAGTGGATATGATTTAAGAACTTCAACATATTACGCTCCAGATGGTACAAACTTAACTAACAGTCCAATACTTAGATCATTATTTCAAAAAGCTATTGGAGATCAAAGACTACTTGTTGAGTTAGATAAACTAGCTGAAGATGAGGGTATTGGAAGATCAGTAGCTTTAATGGAATATCATAGAAGAACTGGTCAAAGAGATATTGACCCTAGAACATATGTACATAATTCACGAATAGCAAAACTATTTGACAGAGCAAAGAAAAAAGCTTGGGCAAAGGTTAAGCAAGATCCTAGAGCGCAAGAACTTATAAAAGAAGATAGAGATAGAGCTATTAGAAAAAATCAAGCAAGGAATGAATCTATAGACAGATTACTAAATATTCCTAAATAATCCACCGCCAAACAATTAAATTAAATTAAAATGGCAACATTTACCGACAATGGTGGAGGTGCGCCTAATGGTTCCGATAAGGAATTTACGTACTCTTTCCCAGTCATACAAACTGAAGATGTAAAAGTTGCTCTTAATGGAGTAACACAAGCGACAACTAAATATGCTGTTGACAATGTCAGCAACCCTACAAAAATAACTTTTAACAATACAAGTGTAGATAGTTCTGTACAAAATACTTCTGGAGCACCTAAATCAGGTGTAACTGTTAGAGTTTATAGAGAAACAACTGTTGGTAAAACAAACGGTGACGAAGATCCTAAAGCTATTTTTGCTGCTGGTTCTTCTATTCGTGCAATAGATTTAAACGCCAACCAAGAACAAGCTTTATTTGCAATACACGAGTTACAGACTCGTCCAATAGAAACAGAAGATTTAGAAACCGATTCTATTGTTACTACTAAAATAGGAGATAGTGCAGTAATTAGGTCTAAAATTGCAGATGATGCTATTGATGGTACAAAAATAGCTGATGACGTTATAAATTCTGAACATTATGTAGCAGATTCTATTGATACAGAACACTATGCTCCCGGTTCAGTAGATAATACAGCTCTTGGAGCGGATTGTGTTACAGGTGCTAAAATAGCTGACGATCAAATTGATTCTGAGCACTATGTAGACGGGTCTATTGATCTTTTACATATGTCTGCTGGCTCAGTAGACAGTCCTCAATTAGTTAATGGATGTGTAGACTTGGTTCACATGTCTGCTAACTCAGTAGATAGTGCTCAATTAGTTAATGGCAGTGTAGACTTAAGTCACATGTCAGCTAATTCTGTAAACAGCGATCAATATATAGATGGTTCTATACAGCGTGTTCATTTAGAAGCTGATATAATAGATAGCACTAAATTAGCTGATAATGCAGTTAATTCAGAGCATTATGTAGATGGTTCTATAGATAGAGAACATCTAGCAGCCGATATTGTAGATAGCACAAAAATAGCTGATGATGCTATAGGAACCGAACATATACAAGCTAATGCTGTTACTGATTCCGAAATAGCAACAGGTACATTAGATAATAGATATTACACAGAGACTGAGCTAAACGCTGGTCAACTAGATAACAGATATTACACAGAGACCGAACTTAATGCTGGACAATTAGATAATAGATATTACACAGAAACAGAAGCTGAAGCTTTATTCCTTAGACAGGATTCTTCAGAAACTATTGCTAGTGGAGTTTCATGGTCTAACGCAGATGACAAAGTAGCTACTACTGCTGCAATCAATGCTAGAATTATTGACCTTATTGACGAGGTTGGTGGTTTTACAGCTATTGCTAATGAGACTAGCTTTCCTACAACAAACCCACAGGGAGCTACAGGGCAGTCAGCTATACTAAGTATTCAAGCTGCAAGTACAACTTTAACTCCTCAAAGTGGTACAACACTAACCATAGCAAACGGTGCAGGAACAGGTAACACTGTAACGATTACAGGTGTACCTACAGCAATACCTCAAAACTTTGGTTTTTTAGTAGAATCAACATCTACATTACATACATACAGTTTTCATAGATTAGTACCTATAGCAACACAGGTTAATACTGTTGCTCAAAACATAACTAACATTGTTAATGCTGGTGCAAACGTAGTTGATATAAATAACTTTGCAGACATTTATCAAATATCAGGCAGTGCGCCTACACAGAGAGCAGATGGAACAAGCTTACAAGACGGCGATTTATGGTTTGATAATTCCTCCGATAATTTACGGGTATATG
>VTLG01006070.1_pt1 | contig 24726 bp, 35 predicted proteins | sample 4694571 | NCBI WGS metagenome assembly VTLG01 (sample SAMN12604809, study PRJNA352737) | marine metagenome | biome: ENVO:00000447; feature: ENVO:00000209|ENVO:00000569|ENVO:01000036; material: ENVO:00002151; isolation source: viral sequences binned using virsorter ...
CAAGGCTTCTAATTCTATCTATTAATGCTACTAAAATACCGTGTTGACTATCAAGTTTTGTACCTAATCTCTCTTCAATTGCAGCAATCTGACCTTCTACTTTTTCATCAACAGTATCAAGTTTTGTTTCCATACCGTCAACAATACGCATAATAAGTTTGTAAATAAACCAGCCAAGACCTAACGCTGCTGCTATTGGGAACCCAACCTCTTGAATTAATTGGACGGCAGACTCCATACTTTAGTAATCACCCCATACCTTGGTTTTCTTACCGCCATCATAAGGAACTGCATGTCCCTCATCTATCAGTATTTGGCAAATGTCTTTACCATCCTCTGTATATGGAATACCAAGGATACGACCATACTTGCCTTTACCTAAAGACTTAACTTTAATTTTACCTACACATAACTCTGCAAGCCTGGCTTTTGCAGCAAGACCAAGTTTTTTTTCTGCAAGATCTCTTGTGCGTGATTCTGGTGTGTCAATCTGAGCAAGGCGAACTCTTTGCTTGTGTAGTTTTACATCAAAGCCAAGATCTAAACTACAGTCAAAGGTGTCGCCATCTACTATTCTTTCAAGAGTTGCATTATAGACAAATGCATCTGGTGCATCAGCCATTACTTTTTAGTTTTCTTAACTCTTTTTGTTGTGTACGCTTCATTTACATCAGGCGTTGATTTATCATCAGCAACATATCGGCCTTTGTCGTTTCTAGCACGAACTTGCACTTTTTCTGTTCCTGTTACTTTATCAACTAATTTAGTCCACCATTTCATTATTATTCTCCTGTAAAACTTCATCTGCCTGCTTTTTTGTAGAATTTACAAAAGCATTTTTAAAAACGTTTAAAGCGGCATTTATTTGATCTAATTCGCTTTGTGCCGTAAATTGCTTGCGACTCAAATCTTCTATTTGATGATATAAATATCTTTGATTTTCATTAAGATCCCTAACATACATTTCTGTACCATCAACAGAAACTATTGGGCCTTTATCATTCTTTTTTTCTTTTTTAACCATTAGTTAACCCCTTTATTTATATTTTCTTCTATTATATCCCAACAATTAAGGTTTGAGGCAATTGTTCTTCTTTCGCCTTTGCCTTTAAAGGGATACACCATATGTTGTAACCAAGACGGAAATATTAATAATTTACCTACTTCTGGAGTCATAACAAATGATTGTGCTGGTTTCAGTCTATCACTATCTATAACTGAAACTTGTCCATATTGAAAAGCTATACAGCCGTCTGAATGTCCTGATTCATTATACAAAGAATAAGTTGGACTATTAGCTGTAGCTTTTTTGCCTATTTGTGAAGGTACTTTAGTCCAAGCTGTAGTAGATATACCCATAAGAGTTTTAGTGCCATGATCGTGAATAGGATTATAGTCACCATCATAACTATGAACTGACCAAGTTTCATCAATTTCAACTCTTTTTGCATTTTTTAATTTATTACCCATATTAGCAAAGTTTCTAATATATTCAGCACCCAAACTACATACAAAATCATTATATGCAATCAAACGCTTGTCTGTGTGATCTAATAATAATTGTTCTCCACTATGTATTTGACCAACTAATGTTTTAGCTAATGATTCTTTATTTTTACTTTCTCTATATTCATCCATATAGTCGTTGACATCATCAATCATGTCTTGCGGCATTTGTGTCTCTAAGACATATACCGCAGGCATGTTATGAAATTTGTATTGAACGTCCCCCTGGCTCATACTTAACTAGGTACGCTAAATGCTTGGTCTGGTGTGCTCTCAACAGGTGGATTAGTTATAACGCTATCTACTTGACTAGCAAATACTGTATCCCAATGAGATACAGGACAGATAGCCACTAAATTAGCGTTAGTCCAACTACTTTTAGCTTTTAATGTAAAATTAGCGTTACCAGCACTATCAAGTTGTGGAACTGTAATGTTAAAAGTAGAAGTATAGTAAGTGCTGTCACCCTCACTATCATTTGTATATGTCATTTCTATATCCCACTTATCTACTTTATTAGATGAGTTTACATACGGAACACATTTTGTTATTGCTTTACTTACTGCCATTTTATTCCTCCTTTAAGGTTTGTATTTCGGCTTTTAATTCATCTACTTGCGTAGACAGTTCTTGAATTGATTTTACTAACATAGGCACTATAGCAGATTCAGCGACTTCTTGTTGTCCTGTATCTAACTCATGCCACATTTTAAAACCATTTTTAATTTCTGGGTGATTGTCTATAGCTTCTTTTACTTCCTGTGCTATAAAACCATGATTAGTGTCAGAAAACTTATAAGGTTCTGTTGAGTCTTTTTCATAGCCATTAAATTCTTCTGGTATATCACCTTTGTTTTTATAATTAAAAGTTCTAGGTCTTAAATCATTTATAAAACTTAATCCTGCTGTTGAATCTTCAATATCTTTTTTAACCCTTCTGTCAGAAACTGTTGCCCAAGTTGCTACACCATTTTGCGCTCTAATGTCATCAGTACCAAGTCCTATTGTAGTAAAACCACCAACAGCAGAAATACCATAACCTAATCCATTTGCGTTAGAGTCTGTTGCATTACCTGCATCAATACCAGAACCAATTAAGGTACAAAAACCTGCGGTGGTTATGTTATCGCCACAAGCAGTACCAACTACCGTATTGTGAGCACCTGTAGTTATTGACTCACCTGAGGAATGTCCAACTGCTGTATTACTATCGGCAGTAGTATTAGAACTTAATGAAGCTCTACCAATAGCTGTGTTGTTGCTGCCTGTAGTATTAGCATCAAACGCATAAGTACCGACTATTGTGTTTTGTGCTCCTGTGGTATTAGCAGTAGCAGCATCATATCCGATTGCTGTATTGTCGTTAGCTGTAGTATTAGCGTCTAGAGATAAAGATCCTACTGCTACGTTTCTTGTGCCAGTAGTGTTTGCACCTAAAGCAGATTTACCTACTGCTACATTATTTGAAGCAGTTGTATTAGCGAATAAAGCACCATATCCAAGAGATGTATTATCTATTCCTGTGGTATTAGTTTCCATAGCTAAACCACCGATCGCTGTATTTTTAGTAGCTGTTGTTGTATTTTTTAATGCACCATGTCCAACAGCTACATTATAAGCATCTTCATTACTAGCAGGATTGTATGTTGTTAAGGCTTGGAGACCTACAGCTACGTTTCTATCGCCTACTGTGTTTGTTGCTAAAGCATCTTTACCTATTGCTGTATTATTATTACCTGTAGTATTTGCTGCTAAAGCATTTGAACCAACAGCTACATTATTACTTGCTGTTGTGTTTGCACTTAAACTTGAAGTACCAAGAGCTGTATTTGTTGAACCTGTTGTGTTAGCATCTAAAGCAGCATAGCCCACAGCTACGTTTTGTGCACCTGTAGTGTTGGTGTCTAGTGCTGCATAACCAACAGCTGTATTACTAGCACCCGTAGTGTTTGCTGCCATAGCTTGATAACCTACTGCTGTATTATTAGAAGCTGTTGTATTTTCTTCTAAAGCTTCAAAACCCACTGCTACATTATTACCACCAGTTGTATTTTCTTCTAATGCTAAATACCCTAAACCTACATTAGCTGATCCTGTTGTATTATCTCTTAAAGAACCATACCCTAAAGCTGTGTTAGCATCTGCTGTAGTATTAGCACCAAGTGAATCTCTTCCAATAGCTACGTTAGAACCACCTGTAGTATTAGCATCTAGTGCTAAACCACCTATCGCTACATTATTTGTACCTGTAGTGTTTTGTAATAAAGCCTCATAACCAACAGCGACATTGTACATATCAACATTTGTTGCAGGTATGGTGTAATACATAGCTTGATGTCCAATGGCTACGTTTCTATCTCCTATGGTATTAGTTTGTAAAGCAGATGTACCAATGGCTACATTTGAGTTTCCTGTAGTATTTGATGTTAGAGCACTTTTACCAACTGCTGTGTTACTAGAAGCAGTAGTATTGGCTACCAAGGCGTTCATACCTATAGCTGTATTTGAACCACCTGTCGTATTAACAGTTAATGCTTTTCTACCGAAAGCAGTATTAGAAACACCACTTGTTAAGTCATCAAAAACTTCAAAACCAAAACCTGTATTATTAGTAGCACTAGATAAAGTACCTGTACCTGCATCATTACTGATAAGCATACTTTCACTAAAGTTAGTAATATCAGAAGATATACCTACGCCATTGATTGTGCTATTAAATGTAGCAGCACCTGCTGCTGACATATCAAGAACTAAAGCATTTATACCTGAACCACCATCATTACCTCTAAATATTATGTCTTTGTCTTGAACACTAGCTTTTATTTGTAAATCAGAACTAGAATTTTCAAAAACTGCAATTTCAGTTCCACCATCTTTAAATCTTATATCTCCACCATCAGCATCAAGAATAATGTCATCAGCAGAATCAATTATTATGTTTTCACTGGAACTTGATGCTATGAGTAAATTATCATCAGCATCATCACCAATAGAATGACCATCTCCAAAAGTAATGTTGCTGTTAAAAGTAGCAGCACCAGCATCTGACATATCAAGGGTAAGAGCTGTTATAGTTGACCCACCATCGTTGCCTTTAAACAATATGTCTCCATTAGATACTGCTGAATTTAAAAGTAGGTTGCTGTTAGAATAACTTATACTACCAAAATCAGTGCCACCAACTTTAAACTTAATATCATCTCCACCTGTATCAAGAATAATATCTCCTGCAACATCAATCGTAAGATCACCACTTGATAAATCTATTTCTGTACCGTCTATAGTAATGTTATCTACAACTACACCTGCGTTTGCAGTTACAACACCGCCTACGGCTAAAGTAGATGCCATATCTACAGCTCCATCTATATCTACGACATCTAAGTTTGTTGTGCCATCTACGTCTAAATCACCATTAAAGTCACCATTACCTGTAAGTGTTAAAGCACCACCAATGGACATGTCATCTGTTACTGTAAGGTCGTCTGAGATAGTTAAATCATCTACTGTTGTAGTACCGCCAAGATTTAAGTTAGTAAAAGCATCTACTATAGCTGCGCCAGAGCCAGCTCCGTCTGAATATACAGCCTTTACATGACCTGCTGGGATCGTGACATTAGCGCCAGATCCTTGAGAGATAATAATGTTTTGTGATCCTGATGTACCGTTTTCAATCAACCATAGTTTAGATACGGTATTTGGGCCAATCGTTATGGTACAAGCTGAATCAAGTGTGCCTGTGTATTTTAAATAAATAGATCTACCTGGATCAGTAGAGCCGTCTGCAATAGTAGTAGTGTGAGTATCTGCGTTGGTGGTAATAGCCTCGGTACCAAAGCTAAAAGCTTCAGCAATAAGCTCTAAATTGGTGTTAGTCGAAGTCCCCCAAGTACCTGACTCATCACCTGTTGCTATTTCTTTTAATCTTAAATCATTTACATACGTTGCCATTTTTTAAGCTACCTCTTCCCAATCTGGGGTTTGTGTTTCATTAATTTCAGCAAAGGATGAACTTTGGTTATCATCAATATTATCATAATTTTGCGTTTGTGTTTCATTTATTGCACTAAAACTAGATGATTGAGTATCTGAAACGTTTGAGTAGCTTCTTGTTTGTGATTCATCTATAAGACCCCAAACGTTTACATCAAAGGTACTACCTATAGCTTCAACGCCTACTGGAAATACCGTTGCCCCAAGTCCTATAGCTACGCTACCTACGGATCCAGTAACAGCAACACCATCAATACCAAACTTAACGGCATTATGTGTCGTTACAGATCCCACTGCGCCTGTGGCTGCAACCCCATTAATTATGACATTAGCTTCACCATCTACGTCAACTAAAACTCCACCAAGCGATCCAACTGCTCCAGTAGCGTTTGCAACAGCGTCCCCATTTACCCCAACTCCACCAATAGCTGAAGTTCCCGCTAATCCTGTAACGCTGACATTTGCTTTTGCATTAATGCTTGGAGTTCCAAGAGCACTTGTGCCTGCTTGACCAGAAGGTATGACATTTGCTTTTGCAATTGTTGATATGGTGCCAAGCGCTGAAGTAGAAGAAAGTCCGCTTATTGATACATTTGCCTCTGCGTCAACCGCAACTGTACCTAATGCAGAGGTTGCTACTTGAGAAGATGGAGATACGTTTGCTTTTGCTACAACGGATACAGTACCAAGCGCACTTGTAGCTGCTACGCCTGTAAGGGTAACTGGTATGGGCTCACTCCAAGGCCCTTGTCCCCAGGTGCCTCGACCCCAGCCAGTTACATTAGCCATAAGGCTAAGCTATTCTTATAATCGCTGTACTTGCTGCTGCTGCTGGGAATACCACTGTAAAGTCGCCAGCTGTAGATGTTTTGTCGCCACCAAAATCAATAGTAGCAACAGATTTATTACTGTCAGTTGAATTATAAATCATACATCCCCTAGCAGTAATTGTTGCAGTTCCAAAAGTTAAATCTGCAAAATCAGTAAAGCCAGTAGTACCACTTGATGTTGGATCTACTCTTGTAAGGTTGCTACCACCAGATGTATAGTTTGTTCCGCTAGCTTGGCCTGTAGTAGTAAAAGCTGTAGTTGTAGCACCTAAAGTAGCTGAACTTGTGTATAAAGCTAATTTAAAGGTATCACCACCTGAATTTTTGAAATTATGCACAGCTTCAAGTAGTTCTTTTTTGAAACTTGTGGTTAAAGTAGAGCTTATAGCCATTTTAAATACCTCTAATAATTTTTGCTAATTCTTCCTCTCCACCACCGATTAAATCTTGTATTAAAGAGGCTTTATAAGATTTTAACGCATTTTTTATATAAATCAAACAAACCTGGTATATTGCATCTTTGTAAGCTCTAGCTTGTTCTCTTATGTGAGGATCTTTATCCTCTGAATAACTAACAATTTTTTCAGTTAGCCTTTCAGCCCAAAACTCAGGAGGATGTCCACCAAAGTTTGTTGTTTTTGCTTCTATTACACCCAATCCAGGCATACCTGCTGGGGTTATATCACTCATTTACACAAGCCTCTAAATATTTTTGTGGATTTACTATTTCAACAAAGCCATCAGTTTCAATTACTACCCTTGCTCCACACGGCAATAATGGCTTGTCGTTACCGCCATATTTTACTGTTGCCTCGCCTGTAATTTTAACTTCGTGACAATAAGTGTTAGTTCTGCCTTCTTTTACGGTTATTACAGGCTCATTAGTACCATTTTTTTTATTAGCTCTAATCTTATGTTGATTAACGTGTATATATTTTTTTACCATTTGTTTGGCTCCGGCGGCTTAAGGTGTGAGTCATTTCTATCAACTAAAACAGGTTTTTGTTCTTTTTTAGTTATTTCTATTTCGCTAATATTTTTTACATGTAACCCAGACTCATCTTCAAAAACAATCAAAGGATCAGCTAATCTATGGTATCCGTAAAGTTTTTGTGGAGCAGGCACGTCGGTATCTAATAAAGTTGATGATGCTGCAACCTCTATTTGCATACCTGCATCAATACATTTTGATAACCAAAACTCTACACACCCTCTTCCTGCCTCTGCAAAATGCAAATTTCCTTTATAAGAAAAATCAACACCGAACATTTTAATATTTTTTACTTCATTCCAGTATGCAAATGCTATGGCGTAAGCTACAGTATTATTTAAGTAATGACAGTTGGTGTCTCTTACAATTTCGTGTACAGGATAATCAACTAATCCAGGACATCTATCGTCTAATTGACAAGTGTAAATAGGCCCTTCGTGATTAAGTAACATTTCAACCATACTGGTTGTTTGACCGCCGGCATCATCTGATTCTAAAAATCTAGACGCAGGATCCATCATAAATACCCTATCGTGATAAATTACACTGCCTACAGCATTAATTGCCCAGACTTCATCAAAATATGTACCGTGTGATTTAGCTAGATTATAATCAAACCAACTTTTTCCCATACCGACTATGGCTATAGTCGCCCCTTTCAAGCTTTCGATTTTTTCCATAATGTTTTACGATACCGAAGTCCTCAAAGAGTCATATCGGTATTCATCCCTTCTACCTCTTGCTTCTGCTCTGTTTTTCAACCTATTAACAGATGAAGCAAATCTTTGCTCATAAGCTTGTAGAAGATCTTGTTCCCCCTTCATAAATATATAAGCTTCAATTAAACTACCGTACAACAAAGCATTCCTAGCATTATTTGATAGCCAGGTTCCTGTTGTATCAGTAACCAGTGAATTGGGTTTGTATAAGTAGTGCAGCTCTACTGTGTAATTAGCATCTGGTACAGGACTTACAATAATCGTAGAACCATTATTAGACGCTGTAGAAAGCTCTTTATCAAAATCAGCATAATACTTCGGTAGACCCCTTAGCGTTGAATCTGTGGGGTCTACGTTGTATTCACGCATAAAAGATGGATGTTTCTTGTCTAAGTAGTGATAATCGCCGTTGCTATCTACAACAGCAAGTGAAAAACTTAGTTGGTAGTCTGTTGGAGTTGTTAAATACGTATTACCAGTTGTTAATGATCCAGTAACATTTTTTCTAAAATAATCAAACTGCACCAAATCAAATATTCTATTTTCTGCATTTTTAATAAAATCATCTAAGCTGTTTACAAATGTGGTTTCAGTATTTTCAGTATAGTTTTGTATTAGCGTTTTTAATTCTGATAATGTCATGTTATTTGTATTGTAACCTCACCAACACCGCCTGTCATTTCATTTACCGTAAAGTTGCTTGGTAATATTGAAGGGTTCATATAATCAGGTTTAAATATATTTGAATTTACAACAACAACAAAACCCTCACCCTCTTCATGATCGTTATTTGGTCTAGGATTATACAAAGCCTCTGGATCAGCAGTAGCTCTTAGTGGAGTAAGTTGAGGATGTTTGGGTTCATACATGTCTGGTCCAACCAACAAACCATCCCAAGTCCTTTTCATATCATTTAATTTATATCTGAAACCACTTATGTCACATATTCCATAGGCGTTTTTACCTTTTGCGTATGCCATATTAACTCATCCTCAAGCTAGGCCTAACCCTAAATGAAGCCCTATCTTCATCCTGATCTGCTGCTCTTCTAAATTCTTCTTCATATAAAGATTTAAGTTGTGGAGTAAGTTGTGGTGCTTTTTTTTGAGATATGTAATAAGCTAACCCTGCTACAAAGCAAGGAAAGAATCTAAATGGCATATCCATAGTATTTGTTGCCGCATCCGCATCATCCATCCTTACAAGCTTATTAAATACTAATATATCTGTAGAGTTTTCAGGTGCGGGCCATATTTTTAGAGATGGTGTGCTTAATTTATCTAAGAAAAATTGTGAAGGTCTTGCTTTAGTATTTTTGTTTGGGATGTTGATATATTCTGATCTACTAATTCTATTCATGCTTATATCTGTTTGCACATCATTAACTGTTCTACGTAGAACAACGTCCAAAACATCAATAATGTTTGAATTAAGTGAATAACTGCTTGTGCCCTCTGTAACTGTTTGAGTTGCTTGTTCTATAGTCCACTGATTAAGGCCTCTGTTTGCCCATTCTGCTAGCATTAAATTAGCTGATCTAATACCGCTTTTTAGATCATACCCTGTTCTTAATTCAAGGCCGCATCTTTCATAAGCTTCTTCAATAAACTCAGTAATGTTAGGTTCAAAGTTTGTGCTTCCTGATAACGCCATTATTCTCTATCTCCCTGGTTATATAGATTATCAAACGTTATATTTGGATCCATATAACTTTCATGTTTTTCAGCTGAATGTATATACTGACTTGGAGAAAAATCTGGTGGACCCTCTCCAGTACGCCATAAAGCTGGATTTGTTGCTCTTACTCTATTATTAGGTAAAGCTACAAAATTACCAGTATATTCACCAGCGTCCGTTAAGTATAGCACATGACTTTGTTTATGTTGTGCAGGATCATCAGCAATACTGTGCTCTGTATAATCTACAGTAAACATATATCTACCGGTATAAAATTCACCGCCGATTTTGCATATCCAAGGTGATGAGCTAACCCTATCTAAAACAACAACGGAGTGGTGATGACTAAGACAATCCCAAGGTTGCGCTAAATGATCTTCCATAGGTTTTGGCCATTCATCTAACTTTATATCAGCTACAAGTGCTTCTATTGGCATTCTTGCCCACATAGCGCCACCGTGTACGTTTTCATCCGGATAGCCTTCAAAGTCAGTTTCGCAACCGGTAAATACAACTTGGAATGATAGTGATCTATCTGGAATAGTGTTCACTGCAAACGCTAATGCATGCAGGTATTCACCGTGATAGTCTTGATGATTTGCAGTAAATTCTCTACGAACCCAACATTTAAACTGCGGTATATTGGAAATTAAATATGACATAGTTCCCCCTTATGCCTAATTTATTTTGCGCCACCTTTTGCTCTATATTTAGAACCTTTTGTTGCTCCGCCTTTAGCAGCGTATTTTGTTCCTTTTGTTGCTCCGCCTTTAGCAGCGTATTTTGTTCCTTTCACTCCACCGCCCATAGCGTACATTTTAGTTCTCTTAAACATTTAGTTCCTCACTTTTTCTTTGTAGTTTTCTTAGTTGTTTTCTTTGCAGCTGCCTTTTTCTTTTGTTTAACGACATTACCTTTTGCATCTAAGATAATTCGTTCATCTGAAACCGGCGCATCTGGTCTTACTTTAGCGTCAAGTCTTGCTTGTAATTTTGGGTCTACATTACTTTTTTTCTTCGGCATATTTTTCTCCTAACGTATCGTAGTAACTTTCCTACGATTTTTCATAACAGCTCCACAACCATTTGCTATGATGCCACCACTTTTTAGTTTAGCACGATTTTGCTTTGCCATGTTTTTTTCAACAGCTAGACCCCTTGTTTCTTCATAAGAAGAAAGCCTGTCATCTTTATTAAGATCAGCTTTTTCTGGATTTTTTAATTTAGTCATAACTCAATATTACCTTAATCTATTTGCCATAACAATTCCCTGTCCTCTTATAGTTGGATTAGAGCGCATAGGACCTCCTGTAGATTTTTTTTGCCAATTTACTTTTTTAGAGCTAGTTTTTTTCTTTATAGCTTTTGCAGCACCAGCTTTTTTGCACTCAGCCATAGTTGGCCTACAAGCTGGATAACCTCTTTTTTCACCTTTTTTTCTACCGCAGGGTTTTCCAGTCTTACAGTCGACCCACCCTGTCCCCTTATTCTTAGAAAACCAATCTCTAAGTGTTTCTTTTTTTGCCATTATCTCAATCTATCAGGCATTACAATACCTTGGCCTCTTATAACTGGACCACCTGTTACTTTTTTTGTTCTTGATTTATTTCCGTAGTTGGCGGCACCAACTTTCCTGCATTGCACTAATCTACCACTAGCGTAAGCACTTGGCCAAACTTTAGCAGTACGCTTTACTTTGTGATAACAAGCGTCTTTTTTAGTTTTAGATTTTGCCATTTAACAATCCCAGTCTTTTCTTGCCCAATAATTAGCGCTACATCTATCTGTAGTGCCACCCATACCGCCGCTCCGGGCACAATATGATTTTTTTCTTGCTTTATTGTTTTTATGCATGCCAAGTTTGGCATCGCCAAATGTAATTCTTTTAACTCTACTTTTTTCGCTACTACAGCCTTTCACAAAAACCTCTTTACGTTTTTTGCCATACCCAGGGCTACCTTTTGAGATAGCTCTGGGTTTGTTAAGTGTTACAGTTTTACCCTTGTAAATAGCCATCAATCATATTCTTTAATCATTTCCAAAATAATCATATATGAATCACCGCTAGAATGTCCTGTAGTTGTAAGATCAATATCGCCAGTTACACCAGATCCAGCATTATTTGGAATGCCAGTAAAGCTGTCGTAGTATTCATCTCCAGTTGAATCAGCTGGTAAACCTATAAGTAAAACGTTAGAAGTAGCGTCAAAATCAAGTTTTACTGACATACCTACAGTTGCCCAATAAATCCTTTGGATTTTGACCTTAGTGCAAGTTTGTCCTTTTGAGTTTGTTGCTAACGCTGAAACGTCTACCTTTTTTACAGCAGATTCACCTGTGCCATCGCTGACATTGGTGAATTTCATCACCAGATTTCTCTCACCATCTTGGATGGTTTGCGAGGTTACTGCATCTGCCATAGTTTACTCCTATCTTTCGACTGCTGCTACTACGTAGTCAATAGTCATAGTTTGTGCTGAAGCCTCACCATTTTGGATACCAAACGATACAGTTAACTCTTCGTCATCAGGTAAATTAGTAATTGCAACACCAACTGGAGCAGCATTATTTATTGAGTAATAAACCTTTGAAGCATCTGGATCTATAAACCAAGTAGTCGTAATGAAAGTATCGTCAGCCATAGTTGCTACATCTTCTGTAGTAGTAGCGCTGTTATCTTTCTCAACTAAGAAATCTAACCCTGCGTCACCATCGGCAGAAATGAAGAAAACACCGTCTGTTGTGTCAAGTGGTGTTGTATCGGTAATACCAAGACCCATTACAAAATCTGATTGGTCTACGTCATTTACTTTAAATCTAGCTGAAAAGTAAGCTTTTTTACTTGTGCTTAGTTTAAAACCTTCGCCTTTTAATTGTAAAAAGTCTAAGTCATTATCTCCAGCAGCGTTAGTAAGCAATAAAGCTCCACCTGCTGATGAAGTTACAGCTTCAGATGCACTTCCTGTGCCCGCTTCTGTAGTTGTAATCGTCCAATCACCCGAGTTATATGTAAAAAAGTCATTGTGATACATATAAAACGTCTGATCTGACGGATATGGTGCAAACATAGGTTGGTTTTTCTTGTGCTCAGTAGCAACAGAATTACCTGCCCATAGTATTAAGTTTTGAAAATGTGGATTAGCCATTATGAACTCCTGTAAATTGTATTAATGGAAACCTTGCGGCCCTCATCAAGCTAATTAATTTTATAACCTCTTAAATTCTATACTTTATTGATTATGTTAGCAACAAAAAAAAGGGAGCCGAAGCTCCCTTAGAAATTGTAGTTGAGTTGGAAACGCTACAATAAACCGTTCCTTTTAAGCACCTTGAGAACCGAATACGGCTCTAAAGTTTGAGTATCCGAATGAATATCTTTCTCTAGCTTTATATCTCATGTTACCGGTATCGAAATCACCTTCTAATGCAGTTTGCATTGGAGATCTTTCAAAATATTTAAACCCATCTGGGCAATCGGTTTTAATGAAATAAGCATCTGTATCTGTTAGATAGTTGTTAACTACATAACCCTGTGGCAACATTCCCATGTTGTTTACAGCGTTAATATCGTTATCAGATGTGCCAACTCTACCAGGAGAGTTAAGCAGTCTATCTGCTACAAATACCAACTGTGGTGGAACAATAAGTTTCGTTCCTTGAAGGGCTATATTAAGACCTCTATCATCCGTAAATGTAGAAATGCTAATAAGATTATCTTCAAGAGATGTCTCATTTAAGTCTGCCATAGTTGTTGCTCTATTTGCTAGTGAGCCACCGCCGCCTAGCGGATGATCTGTAGCAATTAAAGTTTTACCATCACCGCCTGTTGTACTAAACGCATTGTTTAACACAGCTGCTGCTTTGATTTGCTTTGTATTTGCCATAGACCTTGCTAATGCTTTGGTATACCTTGCACCAAGTCTGTCATAAAGATTATCCTCAATAGCCTCTTCTGTAAGAGCAAAAGCTAAAGCCACTGTCTCGTGGGTATAACGTGAAGTGTAGCCTTCGTTAGCGTTATCAAATCTGACTCCGCTGCCTTCTGCTTTTACTTCAGCATTACCAAACCCTACGATTAGAGTTTCTTCTTCAAATGCTCTATCTGAAGATTCACTTTCGTAAATCTCTAAATGTTGAGCCTCGTAACGAGAATATTCCATACCGAATAAGGCGTTCAAACCAGGCTCTAATTCTTTCGCTAATTGCGCTCTATTTATTGCCATTTATTTATACTCCCGTTGGATCGACATAGAAGTGCTCATTAAACTTGACTATTACATTCACGTTTGCTGAACCCGTTGTGCTGTTATCTGGATCTGTACTAAAGCCCATAATTCTAAAAGTCGCAGTAGTTGCGGCTGTTGTTCCTGATAATTCCATAGCTGACATACCAGTTTTGGTAGAGCCAGATGTATAGGATATATCAGCGTTCAAACCGACATCAGTTTGAGCTGGAGAACCTGCACTTTGAATCTCAAATACAGCGTGTGGGTCATCATGCACGAATGCAACAATATCAGACGAAACTGTGCCATCGGGGTAATGTGAGCTAAAAACTACTTCTCCTGAAGAGTTTGTAAACTTACAGCCTCTAAACACACCTAGCGCTTCATCCCCAGCAGCAGCTACTAAAATAGTACCTGTGTTGAGCATTTTCACTAGGTCGCCTGAAAAAATGTTCCCGGATGCACCTGAAGCGATCTCGTATTCAGTTGTACCGTTAGAGGTAGGTCCTGAACCAAGTGCGCCAACAAGTCTTGCACCAAATGGGGCATTCTTATTTGCCATAATAAATCACCTATATATTTAAAATGTATATTTAGCGATCAACTTCGTTGACCACCGCCAAAAGTTACTTTGCTTTTTCTCTCTGGATTTAAAATCGGAGAGTTTGGATCTGATTCTCTTAGAAGATCATTATCAACGGCTTCTTGCTGCGTTGATGCACGGTTTTGAAAGTAGGAGTTTCTCTCTTCCCGTGTTTCGTTAGGAATCTTAGCCAATAGCAAACCACCAACTGATACTACACCTGCATGTTTACCGTTTTCTATGGTAGGAAGCTCAAAGTCTGGTAACTCCTCAGAACGCACTAGGTCAAAACCTTCACGTATTCTAGATGTTACATTCTTTTTATCTTCCGCACCTACGAGTTCGGCACGTATCCACCTGTAAGTATAACCTTCAGGCGCAGGAGGAGTGTCCAACATTGATGGTGGGCTCCAAGGTTTGCGAGCTTCATTACTAGCTCGAGTGTCGGCAGAACGAGAAGTTCTGTTTTGTTTGTCAGTATTATCTGTCATATCAGTTACCTTTTAACATATTTTGCGTACTCTTTCAAAGGTACGTTTAATTTTTTTGCCATAGCTACTTCGCTAGGAGACAACTTTACTTGTTTCTTACCAGCTTTCCCTACAGACCTGTTAGCCGAAGCTACCTTTTGTTGAGGTCTCGGTTTTACCGCTACGTCATCAAATTTGTCAGGATGTTTTACCCTAATTCTTTTATCTACTTCAGCAAAGTATTCATCTGAACCTTCAACATAACCTTCGCTAACAAGCTCTCTGTCAATAACTTGTGCGCTGTTATACATATCTTCATTTTCTAAAAACCACTTATTGTTATTAATCCAAGCCTCTGTATTTGGATGGATGCCAGGTTGTTGTGGTTGAATAGGTTGTTGTGGTTCTGCTTGAGCCTGTTCTTGTTGTGCTTGAATTGCTTGCAAATTTTGCGTCACATTATTTTCTTGCACAGCTATTTGCGACAGCACCTCTTGGGCCTTTGCAACTTTATCAAAGTCAGAGCTTTCATGCGCTTGTTTTAACGCTTCTATTGCTTGCGCTTTTTGGGCCGTTAATCTATTTTGTGATTCAGAATAAGTTGACTGTTGTAAGGTCTGTGCTTGTTGCTGCAACATTTGATTTTGTCTTTGCACTTCTTGCGCATATTTAGCTGCATAATCTTGACCACGTTCTGCTTCCCGTAATTTACGGGTCAACGTATTGATACGTTTCTGAACTTTGTCACTATAATCTGTAAGCTCTTCCTCTTGCGCTTCAGTAGGTTGTTCTACCTCTGCCTCGTCAACTGGGTCACTTTCTGTTGGTGCTGCTGGTTCTTCAGTTACCTCTTCATCAAGTTCAATAACTTCTCCCTCATCAACAATTGTTTCTTGTACTTCTTCTTGTTTTATTGCTTCTTCCATATTGTTCCCTAAATTGCAAGAATGTCATTAGGATCAAGTATTGTTGCTATCACTTCATCGTCATTAATGATTCTACATTCAGATTCATCTCCAAGTTTGAAACGTGCTCCAGCATATCTACCTATTAACACCCATTGTTTTTCCTGACACCAAGGCTTATCAAATCTTGATTTATCGCTATAGCAGTCAGGACCCATCTTTACAACGTAGCCAACAACCGTAGCTAGTCTTTCTCTATCTACATGTGATTGTACTAATATAATACCATCCTCTGTTACGCCTTTGCCGGCATATGGAAGTATTAACATGCGCCAACCTGTAGGTTGTGGCATACGCTCTAAAACTGATTGTTCTAATAATGTTGGATCAAGAACTCTTGCCTCTTGCGCTACATAAGGCAAGTCTTGACTAGGTTGTTTGTCTTTTGTATCGGATTCTTTTGCTTGTTTTGCTTTGGTTTCCTCGGCTTCTATTTCTTTAGCTATGTGATCAGGAACCTGTATCTTTGATGTCATCTTTAATTACCCTACCTAGCAGTTCTCTAAAAATATTTTCTGCGTCAGCCAGAGAACTGTAGCGCCCCCGCAAAAATTCATATTGCGCATGGTCTTTACAACCTGCGAGTAAAGTGTCCTTTACATCTTCCCTTCTAAGTTCTAGTTCTTTTAAAAACTTTTTACTTAACCAAGATTCGGACATTAATAAACACCAGAAAACTTGCCACCAAATTCAGCTGCGCCCATACCTCTTGCTTTACCTTTACCCATACCTGGTTTTGGTTTGGTATTAGTATCGAAAGTACCTGCGTTGCTTTTTAGGGGGACCGTACCTTTATTGCTATAACCATTCTTATTGGTTAAAACTTTTGGTGTTTTCTGTTGATTTACTGTTGTACGTTTAATCATGCTGTTAATTATGTAGGGTTAAATTAGTTTTTGCAACACTTATTGTCTATTTTGTAAATCTATATTTTTAAACAATCTTTGCTGATCTAGTCTTGCTCTTGCAGTATCGTCACGCATTTCTGCTATATCTTCACTTGCATTAATACGCTCACGATCTATTTGTGCACGTCTTGCAGAATCTTCAGCTTTTCTTTGCTCTTGTGCAATAAACTGTTGTTGATCAAGTGCTAACTCTTGACCTTTGAGTGCAAGTTCTTGTTTTCTAATAGCTACTAGCGGATCTTCGTCCTCTGGTGCTGATATTTTTGCGGTATATTCTGCAATTAATTCAGACATGATAGGTGCAGAATACTGTGCCAATATATTATTTGCTTCAACTACTAACTGTTGTTGTTGGGCAGGTGATACTTGCTCGGCTTGTGCTTGTAATTGTTGGAACTGTTGTAGCACTTCTGCTGGCATTTGTTGTTGCGCCAATACATCAGCTTTCATCTGTAAATGCTCCATTATGTGTGAGTGAATTAAAGCTTGTACCTGAGCGTTCATTTGAACGGGCGGAGTATTGAGCAGCGACATGTGGGTAGCAATATGGGCATCATGGTTTTGATTGGGGAACGCCTTGGCCACATTGCCTAACAGTAACTGATTATTCTCAAACCCCGCCTCGACTGGTTGTGGCTCACCACTTGGAGGTGGTGTCAATATCTGATCGATATTATCTACCCCAATAGCCGCATACATACGTTTATAAGATTCATAAATACCTGTTGGACCGTGCACTTCTGGATTAGATTGCACTAACTGCATCATTTCTTGCGCCATAGCGATTCTTTGTGACTGGCTAAATATATCTGGATTGGAGACAGGGAATATATCAACTCTCTCATCAAAATCAGACAGTTTAACTTGATTATTACCGCCAGCTATAGCGTAAGGATATTCTGGCGGTAAATACTCTTGAAATACATTTGCTAGTATTTGAAACTCTTTGCGTTGTGAATTATGTAATCTTTTATGGATAGCAGATAATACTTTAGTAGATCGCTCTAATAAGGCAAGTGTCGTGCCTACAGGAGCATTTGGATTACCTTGACCAACATTAATTTCTGCAATAGAAGCAAATCTTTGACCTGAGGTTACTAAAATATTTAGTAAGCTTAATAGTGTACCGCTAGGCTCTTTAAATGGTAATGGTTGGATAGATTCTCGTAATGATCCACCTGGAGCATCAACATCTCTAAACTCTCCTGGCTGGATTGGTGTATCTTCATCTCTAATTCTAATACCACGTGTTTTAAAACCAGCAGGCAAGTTAGCTAAAGTACCAGCGTCAATTAATTGTCTTAAGATTGAGGTGGATGCTTTGGATAGCCCACCAATCATGTGTGTTAATCCGAAACCATAGAATCCTAATCCTGGTAAAAATTTAAAATGGACAAAATATTCGGTTTTTTGCTTTAGCGGATCATTTTCAACGTAATTACGGTAAATACTTAAAATATTGTTGTTATTACTATCAATTGTGACGATATACGGCAGTTTTACACCAGTCATATTGCCTTGTGCATCTACATCCTCAAAGCCATCTATCTCTAAATTACAGTGGACTTCGTATAAAACAGACACCTCACCGGTATCATAACCAGGCTCTAACCCTGATAATTCATCTATTTCCTCTTCTACTTGGCTATATTGAGCTGCATCCTCGCCATAAGATACTTTTACCTTACGATAAAAGCCCATAGCTTGCATTTTAGCCACTTCATTCTCTGGCATTTTGACTACATTCGTGATTCTAGGACAAGATTCTAAGTCAGTAGTGAAATATGGCACTATTAAGTCCTCAGGAGCAATAAATTTAGATACTGCACGCCCTAATGACTCATCATAATAGATTTTTTTGAAAGCTGAGCCGGCTAATGGAAGATAAAACAGCATTTGATCGAGTTCTTCATCATATTCTTCCATCACATGCACGATTTGATAGTTCATAAAGTCAGAAACACGTTGCGCTTGCTCCTCTAGAGCAGCATCATAAGCACCAACGACTTGAGTTTTGACTGGACCGTTCGCAGGCAACAGCTCTTTGTAGGCTTGGGCTTGGAAATTAGTAACTGCTTCACCTAAAAGTGGATGAATTACTCCAGATGCACCCTCAAAAGGATCAGATCTTTCTTGATCAAATTTCATGCCTAAGTATTTTAAGCCATCCGTATAGGTTTTTTCCCAATCTTCACGTGATGCTTTGTCTTTTTCAATACCGTCACGTAATGAACTAGCTATTCTGCCAAGTTCACTTTCACTTATTACTTCAGCAAGGTTACTAGCAAAACCTGTTTGCATAGGTTCCTCTTCACCTATTAAAACAGCACTCCCATCTTCTTGGATTTCAAAATCTTGTTCCCCGCTTTCCTCTATTGCCTCTAGGGCAACCGTCATATCCTCTGTCCCTTCAAGTTGTACTTCAGGTTGGTTATTTTGTTTTTCTATAGCCATTAATAATATACCCTTTTAACTGGAGGCCTAGCGTCCTCTAAATAGTCATCATTTAATGAGACTAACCCTCCTTCTCTAAAACGCATTAGCGCTTGAGTCATAGTATCACATAAATCATCATTTTTACCAAAAGGGAAAGCTGCACACTCTTCAATCATATCGTCTGCAAACTTGCGCTCTGGTGCCCAAACTAAGCCAGACTCAAAGATAGGAGCTACCGAGTGCATCCTAGTAGATTTATCATGCCCTCTGGTAGGAGAGTAATTGACTACCGGTATGCCTAATCTTCGCAGTTCGTGAGTAAGTGGCGTACCAGAAGCTTTAGATTCAATAATGGTCATATCAGGATCCCAGTATTTATATTCTTCGTATGCTATACGTTTGAGCTCTGGAAAATCCCAACGACCACGTTGACAATCAAGCAAAATAATTGAATCTGGTTCGTCCGGTGTAGGTTGAAAAACACCCCAAGTAGATATAGCTGAGTAGTCAGCATTTTGTTTTTTAGAGAAAGCCGTATCATAACTTTGAATTATATATTTAACTGGCGGTAACGATTCATTTTTCCAGGGCTGCCACCACTCTCGTTTGATAATTGAACCTTCTTCGGCGGTAGGAGTTTGCATCCACTGCGCATTCCACTTTTGTGTTGGCAGGGAAGCTTTGACTTTTTCTAATTCTGTCTTGTCCCAAAACTCTGGCCATAATGGATTACCTGATTCTTCAAAAATAGCGGGAAACTCTACAATATCCCATTGATCTGCTGTCGCTTCTTTTTGACCCTCTAACAGGCGTGCCGTTAAATCTAACGCACTCCAACGAGTCATGACTAAAATAATAGCACCTTTTGGTTGTAAACGCTGCCTGGGACCAGAGGTATACCACTCCCAACAAGCATCCATAGCGGTTGGACTCAGAGCATCTTGTTCGGAGTGTGGATCATCTATAATTAATAAATCCGCACCACGACCGGTAATAGCACCACCCACACCAGCGGCAAAATATTCACCACCTTTATCAGTCTCCCAACGCCCTGCTGATTTTGAATCAGCTTGCAGTTTTACATTTTCAAAAATACGTTTGTATTCTTCGGTATCCATCATGTTTCTAACTTTACGACCAAATCTAACAGCAAGTTCGCCGGTATGAGTAGTTTGCATAATCTTACGCTTAGGTTGTTTGCCCATAACCCAGGCTGGAAAATACGTAGAGCAAAATTCAGACTTGGTGTGCCTTGGTGGCATATTAATGATTAACCGAGTGCACTTACCTTCTGCTACTTCTTGGAGTTTTTGGGCAAAGATTTTGTGATGGCGACCACAGATAAATTCTGGCCACATGTAATTAACAAACTCTAAGAAATCACTTTGGCAATCTTTTTGTTGTTGGAGTAGTTGCAAGCGTTCTTGCAACATAAGGGTTTCACGAATTTCAGAATCAGAAAGGTGCGAAAAATTTGGGTTGGTCATAAATACTAATTAGCAGCAATACCTGATCTTATGTAATCACCTAAGCCAAAGCCTCTGTTTCTGTCGTAAACCATTTCTAACTCTGCTTGAGTTTTTTTTAAACTGTTTAAATATTTATCAGCAGCTCGTTGTGCTGGTGGTCCATCATACGGCACGTTAGCTAACTCTCTTTCATAATTAGCTCGTTGCCTTCTAAATTTTTTAATTAACTTATCAACACGTTTCATAATGGTTGCAGGAGCTTGTGCTTTTTTAACAGGACTAAAAGCCATAGCTGCTAACCCGCCAATACCCTGACCACGTAACCCAAGGTCATCTACGATTTGTTGGGTGCTAGGATTGAGCATTTGATACAAAGGACCGCCAAATGCAGTACGCATTTCTGTAGGGCTAATAGGCTCTATTTTAGATATTGGTTGTATCTGGGGTAATGTGTTCATAGCATCTGGTTGCATAATATTTAATTTATAGGTTTAAATTCACCAATAGTCGCTTCAATTGTTTCTGGTTTTGCTTTTTCTACTAGTTGTTTTGCTTCATCATTCATCACTAATACCTCAAAATATCCTTTGCCTCTAGTATTTGTTAACGGCTCTGCCGTAATCCCTAATATATCATCAATTGGAATGCTTTTGGTCTGCAATTGAGCATTTGCATAAAAAGGTTCCTTTTTAAATTGATTTAATAACTCACCTTCAGGCAACCATTTGGTCAATAATCCTGGTGTTGCATTTGGATTATTTTCTAATCTGTTTAAAACAATATTATCACCATAAAATTCTTTTAACTTACCTCTAGTGTCATTAAAGTTTTTATATAGTTTATATGCGTCTACTCTGTAAACATCTCCTTGAATCATTTTTTCTAATTCTGAAATATCTCCTCTTACAGCTCTTGTAATATCAACCTCATTAGCAATAAAGATAGGTTGACTTTTTTGTGTATCTTTTATAGCAGTAATCAGAATTTCAGGAGAAACAAAGTCTTTATTTTTAATATTATCTGGCGTACCTACAATTTCATAATTTTTAACAAAATAATATTTATTTTTGGCATGATTAGTTAACATTTTTGTGTATGCAGCATTTTCACTAGGCGTTAGCCCAGCGGATAATTTTTCAGGTGAAAACTTTTTATAAATATCTTTATATTCTTCACCTAGTTTTTTAAGTGCTCTCTTTTCTTTAATTTTTTTAAATCTAGCTTCTCTTAATTTACCGCTAGATTCCAGTTTTGATATTGGTGTGGTTGATTTTATAGTACCATCTGCATCTATATTATAAGTTGCCGTAGGTTTTAAATCTGCTAAATCAGCTATAACTTCATATTCATCTGCTGGGAGTAAATCAAAATCTAAATCTTCTAGTAGCTCTTGCTCATAAATCACTTCTTTTATTGCGTCATCTCTTGATATATCACTTATATCTAGCTCTTCATAATCAGCTAAATTTTCTATTTTTTCATCAATTGTCATAGAGTAATTATTTTCTGCTAAATCTGTAACGTAACGATCTTTTGCCGAATTACTAATAGAAGCTCTTAATGCCGGTACATAAGCTTTAACTCGATCTAGTGGGATGTCATATTCAACCACAAAAGTATCACGAACAAGTTTTTCTAATTTTGCAGTACCCTCTTTTAAGGCCTTTTCTTGGGCTGCGGCTTTTTCAAAATTACCTGCAAACATGTCAGGTGCAACGTAGTCATCTGTCGTAGTGTATATTTCTTTTACTCTTTCTCTTAAACCTTGATCTACAGCATGATTTGGATCAATCGTAGTGCTAGCAATTCCAGTTTCTGTTTGTAGTTTTTTGCCACCACCTTTGCCTAAATTAAGGTATCGATAGACTTTAATTTTGCCATCTTTATTTGCGAAACGTTGTAAATATTGTTGTGAATTTAAAGACAGCCCTGAATTTTCTAAAGTATCAATAAATGGATTAATATCATTTATAAAATCTAAAGAACCAGCTTTTTTCTTACTTAGATCACCTCCGACCCAATCCTTTATTTGATCTATATCGTCTATATTTAAGTCTATTTTATATCTTTCTCTTGGATTATATTTATCAGCTCTATAATTTGTTTGCACCTCAGTCAATTTATCTATATCAATATCTAAATCTTCTAGATCAAAACTTATTGGATCCAAAGCATCTGTTATTTCTTTATTAAAAGTAAACTCAACCATTCTATCTTCTATCGGCAGGTTTTTAGGTTTACCTGATTTGCTAGCTTTACCAATACCAGCGATTGCTGCTAAAGCTCCAGGTGCTTTGAGCAATCCTGCAATACCTGCACCTACTGCGGGAATACCGTAGGCAGTATCACCTACTACACCTAATCCTTGCAAGGGCGCAAATAAGTATCTATCTATACCACCAGCTGCAATATTTTCTGCAATTCCAGGCAAAGGTGCTCCAGCTAATGCTTCAGTTACTGGCACATCCCTACTTGGAAACTCAGGGAATCTGCCAGCCGCATCTGCAATACCAGAACCAGGTGCAAAAATTGAGATAAGGTAAGCTAATTGTGCTGGTGTTAATAATGGGCCTTTTGCCTCTCGTTTCTCAGCTCTGGCTATTTGTTCAGGAGATGGATAAAAAGGACTTTGCGTAACGTCTGTATTAAATGGTGGGTTTGCTACTTTCCCGTTGCGCTACCACCAAAACGCATATTGAGGCCGGCTACAGGCATAGGTGGCACTTTTGTTTCTTGTAGATTAATGATTTGTTGTTGGAGACCGTATATTTCATCTGCTATAGTTTGAGCTTCTTCAAATTTGTTACTTTTTACAGCATTTGTATAATCTTCATAAAGATTTTCTATATCATTATTGATAGAAAATATAATCATTTCTGGTGTTCTGGGTATACGTGCAGGTGCTAGAGGATCTGTCATACTTTGTTGTTGTCTTTGTGGTCTAGAAGCAACCTGAGCCATAAATTTTTGCAAATCAGCAGACATACCCTGAGCCATAGGCATACGTTCCTCACCTGCCATTAGTGCATCTATATCAACACCTAAGATTGCAGCAGCTTGGTCAAGCTCCTCTTCGGTTATACCGTATTGTGCTAGGAATTGTTGAATCTCTTCTTCAGACATACCTTGATTAATTAACATCTGAATTATTTGAATGATCTGCATGAGGGCTCCCTGCGCCTCTTGCATTTCAGCTGGGTCTAGCTCTGCTTGTGCAGGTGCCGTTGGCTCAGATAAATTACCCCCCATAGGAGTCCCTTCCATCATAGGAGCGGGAGCTACGTTAGGTAGCATGCCAACGTCACCACCTTCTTGCATAACTTGTCTACCGCTTCGAGCTCCAAGTGGGTTTTGTTGTTCGGCTGCTTCTCTTGAAGATTGTCTCATTATTTCCGCTTCATATCCGGATTTTACCTGATCTAAAAACTCTGCCGGCAAGGAGACTACATCTTTTGCAGATGCCGTTATTTGTTGTATGCCTTCTTGTAACGATAGATTAGTTTGTGCTATCAGCGCACCCAGTTCTTGTGGATCTTGATTTAGCAAAGATATTGCACCAACTGATAAACCCGCAGCCGCTAGACTCGGAGGTATTTGATTTGCTGCACTAGCAGCGGTCATTAACTGGCCTGGACCCGGAGTAGGGCGTGGTGGCAAAACATTAGGTCTAGGAACAGTAACTTTTGGTACTGGATTACCAAATAGGCCAGCTTTTCTTGCCATCATTAAACCTCTAGCTCCTGTTATTGCTGCTGGTATTGCTGGAAATGCCATATATCCTCACTAAATTGGGCGTAGCTTTCGAGGTAATATTTTGGAGGTGAAAGCCACACCCGTTTAACTTTGAATAATTGTAGCACTAAAAAACCGTTGTGTGGAAGGATTGTGTAAAAATTGGTAATTGTATGTGAGAAACCTTGTGCAAGTATGTATCTATATATATTGCCCAAAATT
>VTLG01009615.1_pt1 | contig 24724 bp, 36 predicted proteins | sample 4694571 | NCBI WGS metagenome assembly VTLG01 (sample SAMN12604809, study PRJNA352737) | marine metagenome | biome: ENVO:00000447; feature: ENVO:00000209|ENVO:00000569|ENVO:01000036; material: ENVO:00002151; isolation source: viral sequences binned using virsorter ...
TTTGTTGTTCCATTCTATCTTTCTATGTGTAAAATAATTTCATAATCATCTGCTGCAACTGTTGGTGTTCCACCTCTACTTACTGCCGCAACATATACACTTGTAGATCCACTTTCAGCTTGTAATAATAATGGTAGTCCTGTTGTTACTGCCGCACCGTGATTTCCACTTGATGTATGATATACTAAATTTGCTATAAGATCTTCAGAATTTGTACTCCAATCAACCTTAACAACACCTAATACTTTAGCGGCTTTAGCAAGAGCATTTGTCCATAAACTGCCTGATCCAACTGCATCGTTAATAGTTCCTAAATTAGTTTGTACTTGCATAAATACTAAATCAATATCGTGAGCAACATCATCTTCATTGAGTATTGTTATAGCAGTTAATTTTGAACAATCTCCTTTACTGGAAACTGCATTAGGAATTTCTGTTGCGGCAAAAAATACATCATTATCAGCATAAGCATCAGTAGATAATGTAGGTGTTACTCTTACTACCCTTCTTTTGTGTCCTTGTACTATTTGGCCCATTACTTGTCCTCGCTTTTCTTCTTAGATTTTTTAGGTTTTGCTTTTGGTTTAGGCTCAGATTTAGCATCTAATTTAATACCTGTTTTATTAATCCAAACTTTCCAACCTTCACTAACCATTTTCTTTGCATCTTCTACACTATCCATTGGTGCAGTTGTATGTCCATCTTTTTTTAATACTATCATAATAAGTTTCTCCAGTTTAATTGGAGTGGAGATTTAAAATTGCTAAAAAACCTCCACTCCGACTTTTATAAGAAAAAGGAATCCTAACTACTAGGATTCTAGGTTAATCTTACGGATTCAATAACTCAATACCCATAACTTTGTTTGTTGTCATTTTCAAAGTTCCATAGATACAATCAGCAACAACTTTAGTTGCTAAATAATCTACTGAGTATTCAGATTGAACTCTTACATCTTGTTGAACTGCTAGTGCTACTGCACCTTTTTTAACACAATATGCAACTTCATTACCTGTACCAGTTGCTGATCCAAGTAAAGAAGATGTTAATACAGGCATACCAAAAAAGTTTGGTACTACACCTGAATTTGTTGGACTATTAAAATTAATACCAACATTGTTTGCACCTGATGTAGCGGCATTTGCTAATACACCATTAGTCATAACACCTTGTGCTAACCAATCTGCATAGATTTTAGAATTTACAATCCACACACAATCATCAACATCTAAGTTGTTATCTAATAATGTAGAAACTACCGTTTCTGCATCTGCAACTGAAACCGTATTATCAGCAGTTAGAGTTTGTGTTGTTCCTAAATCATCAAGTTGTGCTAAAATGTCTGTATCAATTTGCTTTGCTAATTGGTAACCCATAGCTTGAGCATATTTTGAAAATAAAGATTCATTAGCTTGTATTACACCAAGATCTTCAAACATTTTTGCAACATACTTGTGTTTATTGATCGCTAGATTAGTATCTACTAGAGTTTCATCTCCATATAATACTGCCGCACCTTCTGATTTATCTGCTAATCCAGTTACTTCAGGAATTTCAGGGATATTAATTGTATCGCCTTTTCCTTTAACTAGAGCAGAATAATCATCACATATTCCTCTTAATACTAACTTTGCTTCAAAGTAACCATAGATAGCACTTGCCCACATTTCAGGTATGATTAAATCAAGATCAGTTTCGCCTGTTACATCTCCACTACCTGCATCAGCAGTATGAAAACCTGTAATAGCACCTGCATATCTTGGCCCACCAATATGTGTCAAGTCGCCACCTATATTCATCAAATATAGATCTTCCATTTTTTTACCTCACTATTTAAATGTAATTGTTATTTTTTAAAATGTTTTATTACATCTGTCCAGTTTTTAGATCTACTCTTAGAATCCATTTTCCATATATCAGAATCATTTTTAACATCTAAATTGCTACCTCGTATTTTCCCTGATTTATCAGTTCTAATACCTTGCATTTTAGAAACATTATCAATATGTATTCTTAGTTTTTCAGTAGATAAATCTCCATAGACTGCTCTTTCCTGTTCAGGAAGTTTATGTAATAAAACCTCTCGTTCTTTTTGCTCTTGTTCTTTGTAATAAGCATTTTCTTTTTGCAAAGAATCATACTTGGTTTGTAACTCAGCATTAAGTTCTTTGAACTTGCCTTGTTCTTCCATAGTAGCAATTCTTCGTTTTTCTTCTTTTTGTTTAGAGGCTTTTAACTTTGCCTCCATATCTCTTAATTGCTTATTTAATTGATTAAACCGAGCATAAGGAACACTATCTGTAGGTGTATCGTTACCTTGAACGGCAGGTTGATTAGCGACATTCTCATTGTCGGCAGGTTTAGTATCGTTGTTCTGTTCAACGGCTGAAGTTGTAGTATCTTTTGTCATTTTACTTTTCTCCACATTGTTTATTATAGTTTATATTAAATTAATTTGCAACATCTTTATCAAATAATTCAATTTTTTCTAAGTTTTCTATAAAGGCTCTTACTATACTTATTTGTTCATATAAATAATCATACCTTTCATCGTGTAATCTTTTTGGATAACTATCATTCAAAAATGTTTTAAGATCTTTCTCCATTAGCTTCCATCTTCGATCTTGTTCGATCATAGCATTGTGCATAGCTTTCAGCATATTGTTTTGTGCATCTAATTGCTTTTTCAATGTTGCATAATTAAGTAATTTTTTTATAAATGACATATCATCTCCTAAAATTTATAGTTTAATCCTATCTTGCAACTATATTCTTCTCTACCATAATAATTTAATTTGTCGCCTTCTAAAAATAAACCAATTTTATCATTAATATTTGTTCCTATTAGCATACCTATATCATATTGCATTTCATCGCCTTCATAGGCTTTATCTGTAATTCCATAAGTTTTTGGGAACAAATTGCACCATAAGTGAGTATAATAAGTTTCCCCACCAAAATACATATCTAAACCTATGACATATAATATTTCAAACTGATAACTTTTATCTTGATTATCTTCATTGTATAGATTAACTATATGTGGATAATGATATTGTAAAAACTCTGTATCAGAATAAGCAACTGCATTTCCGTTAGCATCTTCCCAAAAATAATCTGAGCCTTCATAATAGTATATCCAGTAACCATCTTCAGTTTCAGGATTTGTTTCAATCCACACATAATAATCATCAATAATTCCATTCTCATTTAAGTCATTAACAGGTACTAAAAAATCTTGATAGCCATATTCGTAAGCTAAATCCCACCACATTCCATTATAGTCATCTATTGCAAAAAAGTTGTAAACAGGGTGTCCTCGTAAAGCATATCCTGTGGTAAAATCCATAAACCAAAAAGATTTTCTCCATCTAAAATCTGCTTGTACATATTCTAAATCTCTACTTTCTTTATTCTCATATTTTAGCTTTGTAGTAAAATTATGACTACTCCACTTTAACCAAATCTTTGTATCTGTAAATTCATTACCCTGTAATCTAACTCCGTCAACATTAAATAAATATTCCCAACCATCAACTGCACCAATATTAGCTTTATCACTTAATGCAGTTTCTGATCCTGTATAAAACCTGCTTCTGCTTTGATAAGGAAACAATGCTATTTTCCTTACACCTAATGAGTATTTATAATCATCTTCTAAATTAACATCATTATCTGTAATAATCGTACTATTAGCCGATAAGCTAAAATACAAAGTTGAATTGTCAATAAACCTACTCCACACCAAACTGCTAAGACATACCATAAATACAATACTTCTGCCCAATCGTTTAACCGCTTTTTCATAAGAAGTTCCTTTCATTTAAAACCTCCCTTTCGCTAGTTTTTTGATTTTTTCATCGTATTCTTTTATTAAAGTTTCTATTTCATTTATTTTTATACTAAGATTATATATATCAGAAGTTAGTTCAGTTGCATCAAAAGGCTCAGGTAAATCAATCTTTTTATTCTTTAGTTTTTCTAACTCTGATTTCATATAAGTTAAATCAGATGCTAAAGGACTTAATTTCTTTTCAAGTTCATTTAACTCCTCAAATGTTTCATCATACTGCTCTAGCTTATATGTAATAATATCTAAATTACCTGCATTTTTTAATTCATCTACTTCATCTACTATATGATTGTATTCTAATCTACTAGGACTATTTTTGCTTGATAATTCATCAATTTGCCCTGTAATAGTAAAATAAGTTGCACACGCACTTACTAAAACACTTCCCATTGTGATAATAAATTTTAAATCAAAAGTAAATTTACTACCTTCTCCTATCTCTACTGGTTTAGCCATAACTACTTTCTCCGTTTTATCTTCTTCATATACATTCTGATCGTTTAATGCCTCTTGTACATCTTGAGGTGTAACAAAGCCTTCATCTACTAATACTCTACCTAAAGGTTGAGATTTGTCATAATTAATAGCGTTTTCCGCTTGTTTGCTCAAAGCCTTTTTTAATTGCTTCTTGTTTATATAACCCTTTAATAATAATAAATCGCCTATCTTCAAAAAACTACTCCTATAATAAATACAACATAATTAACATAATAATTTTATCTAGTATCCATAAGAATATTAACATCGTTAATTTCTTATTTATTCCCTTACCTTCCATCTCATTATGGGATCTGCTTTATTAAGTTATTGTTTAATCTAACAACTCCTTCAGGTGCATCAGTTCCTTCAAATGTAATCTTTAAATTAGCATAATTGTTTTTTCTAGGTAATATAGATGAGCCTAGATCCACACCTATTGCACCTGCATCTTTTCTTTTAAATATACCACCACCACATTTAGATTTTCTTTTACCATAATTAGTAACTCTTACCTTCATCTCCATAGTAAGTTCTTTTATCTTAATACTATTTTGTGGTGCTAATGTCATTAAAGGAATATTAACTTTTTGCTCTCCCATCATTACTTCCATACATTTAGGAGTTCCATCATCATTTACATATTGTTTTAAAGATTCAATATGTTGATTCTCTGCTAACGATTGAGCCTGTACAACTGCATCATACAGGCCTTTCGTTAAATGATCTAGAAAACTACCTTGTTTAACTTGGTTGTCCACCAGGTGCATCTCCTTTTTGCTTACCAATAGAATTATTAAGCATATCTAATACTTTCATTAATCCTTCAGGTTTCTCTTGTTTACCTTTAACTGCTATTGAGTATTTAGCTGATGTATCAGATTTTCTGCTATTCTCAGAATGATGTGATACTTTACCAGTAAATGATGCACTCCAACAACCAAAGCCACCTTTAACACTTAATTCAGCAGATGAATCTGTTGATGATTTACTTGCAGTTTGTGTTGACACTTCCATATCAAAGTTAATATCTATTTCATCTACACATAAACTTGGTATGTTTATGATAGATAATAGTGGTACATCTAATGCTACTGCCTCTGATCCATCTTCATATTTAAATGCAACTGATTTAGTAGCACCATTTTTATCCATACCAACTTCTGTTATAAACTGAGCAGTAGATTGTGCTAGAGCCTTTTGCCCTTCACAAGCCGCTAGTAATGGTGCTGATATAAGGTTTTCTATAGGTAACCCTGTAAACTGATTTGCTATTTTTGACATTCTTTCTCCTTTATTATTCTATACTACAACTTTAAATATCGTAGTGCCTTGCCTTATCTTATCGCTACTTTTTGCATTATATGATTCTAGGCTTTTATCTATATTATACCCTTTACCATAATTTTGTAAATCTATTTTTATTCCATCTCTATTACCATTCTTATAAAAGATATAGCAATTTTGAGATGCTCTCCCTGACAAATTTAATGCCTTCTCAGAATAATCATTTGCACCTACCATTGATGAACTTCTACTAAAATTATCTCCTACTCTTGCACTATGAATATGCCCAAATATTACATAATCCACATCAACTCCTCTTGCTTTATATCTACCCATAAGTTGTGTAACACTTGTGTCTAAGCCTCTTTTTATACTTCCGTTTCCGTGTAATACTAATAAATTCTGTCCTGCTACTTCAACTACTAATTCAGTTGGATCTCCATCAATAAAATTTATAGCACTATCTTTAAATATATATTTAAGCAGTTGGAATATTGTATAATCATAATTATCTGTAGCCATTGCCTTACTCCAACCCCAATCTTTTTTAACTCTTGATTCATTACCAGTAACCATACAAACAGACATATTGAAATGCTTGTTTAAATGAAGAATAACCTGTTGCATAATATCAACTGCTAAAAAAGTTGCCTTTGCTCTATTTGTAGCCATATTTAACAACTCATCTAATCTACGATCACTATTTAAGAGATCTCCACTCATTACTAAAAGAACATTAGTAACACCAAAGGCTTTAAAATATTTGATCGCTTTATCTACAAATAATTTACATCTTGAAGATGCTACACTAAAATCATATTTATTATGTTCCAGGTTTACAAGTTCGTTGAAATGAACATCACTAAATTGGATAACTCCACAGGACTTAGAATCTTCTTCGTGCTTAATAGTTAATTCACTTAGCTTATAATTGTCAAAAATCTCAGATAACTTTTCATTGTATCTGCTTACTGCATTTTCTACTCTTGCGTGTTCCCTAAATGCCTTTCGTTCTATACGATTAATGTCTTGGTACGACTGCTTTTGTTTAGCCAGTTTGACATTCTCGGAAACTAGATCTATATCTTCAATACAATTAACTGATTTATGCCCACAAACATTACATTTGTATCTTTGCTTTCCTTTCATAAAACCTGCTTTAATCATTCCGTGATTATAGCATTGAGGACAAACTATATGATTAGGCATATTACTCCAGTATTATTGTATCATCTCCCTGATAACCTGATGGCTCTAAATGACATTTACAATTACCTCTACAAACACTAAAGCTACTTCTTGGTAATCCAATGGTTTCCCAAACTTCCCATTCTTCAACTCTACCTGCTCTTTCCGCACATTGAAAACAAGGATTTTTACTAACGGTTACCCATTTAAAATTCCTTACTCCCTCTTGTTTGTATTGTAGCATTTGTGCTATTTGTGATGCACTTGTTACACCCATAGATGTAGCACTTGTTACACCACTTGCAAATGATCCAAATATTCTGCCTCCATTTTGCAAATCATATAAAAGATATGTTCTGATTGCATCTGCACTTGCACCTGCTATTGTCATTGATTGTATTAACAACTCCATCTCTGCTATAGTTGATACAACTTGATAATCAAGATAACCAAATATAAGATTTGCACCATCTTCGTATGTCATCTTTTTCTCTTTACTGCTATCAACTTCTTAATTCGTAGCTTTATCAGTTTATTAATTTTGCTCTCTAATTTTTTGCCTACCCCAAAGAATTTTCTTACAGGCAAACTACCTGAGCCTTCTAAATGATAACTTGCTACCTTTTGCCTATCATTAGGCACTTTTATTTGTGATTCTAAACTTAATTTAGTTGCAGTTTTGTTTCTATATATACCATCTCTCATTCTATCTGTGTCCATAAGTGGCTTAGTTGGAGTTTTACTTCCTTTTTTCCTTTTTAGTTTAGCAGTAGAAGATCTTAATTTAGTAAACTTTCTTCCATCTATATCTTTTCCTTTCTTAGTTTCTGCTTTAATATGAGTAACAGATGTGTCAGCAAAATCATTTAACATATTTGCTATTTGTTGATTTTTTAATTCAAAAAAAGGAATACCTTTTGGAAATTTTACACTAATTTTCATTAACTTCCTTTAATATTTTATTTGATAATTTCTTGCCCATACCTACTGCTTTCTCAAACTTATCTCCATTACTATTATAAAACTCTTTTGACAGGTTAGTTAAATACTCTCTTGGATCTATCATCATCTTATCTATATCAATATTTTCTAGTATCTCAGGCTTTCGATCTCTTATCTCTTGCCTCATACTTTCCAACTCTTGTTGATGTTCCTTTAAATATTTATCTTGAGCCATTTAAGTTTCCATTGTTATTTCTAGCACCAAATGTAAATATACTAGATTCACTTGTAGCCTGTTCTTTAACATTTGTACTGGACAACCTTCTTTCTGCTAAATGTTTCTCTGCATCTTCTCTAGTAGGAAATCCATCAGGATCTGTAGCCATCATATAATCAATAACATCTGCTATTCCGTGTTTAAATTTCCATTCCCATTCTTCTCTTTCTCTTTCATAATCAGGGAAATCTATTTCTGCATAATTAACACTAAAATCTTCAGGTAGATTTACATTAGCCTCAACTTCTGCAATTACTTTTTCTACTCCATATAATTGTTTTTCAAACCTAACAAACTTCTCTACATCATCTTCTCGTGCCTCTAGTAGTTCTATATTTTCTATTTTAAGAGCAACACCTGACTTACTACCATTCAAACCAAAATCAAAGGTTAAATGATGATTAATTGCTACTTGTTGTAATTGGAATTTAATACCATCAATAATAGAATTAATATCAACATTAGGGTTAAGATTACTCATAGTTCCATCATCAATAACAACTACTTTATTTAATCCAAGTTCTATGTTGTTGGTTTCCACATTACCTGATATAACAAATTGCCCACCTGCTTTTCTTATATGATGTTGTAGCATTGTCATTGCTATATCTATTTGACAATTTGAAAGGCATATATCTTTACCTTTACCTTCATTCATAAAACTATCAATCTGATGATTAGGTTGTATAAACACAAAAGGAAGAACCCCATAAGGATTAACATCTTCATCGTTTATATGTATAATGTTACCATTAATATCAAATCTAAAATGTCTTTCATTATCCCAATATATGTACTCATCTTCTTGTGTTTGGTATATTGAATCAGTTGTCTTTTGTGCAGGATATACAATGCCTATTGGATTCATTGGATCATCTGCATCAAATATTGGCTCAAATTCTAAGCGAGGAACATAATTAAATTTACCATCATTCCATATAACCTGTAATGCTATTGTTCCAAGTAAATTATGGATTCTTTCAATTCTCTTTAATGTAAAATTCTTATCTTCAGTTAGATCTAGATATCTTTCATCTTCCAACATTCTTTCAGGTGGATTTTTATATACTAAACTAATTCTATCAATTAATCTTTTAGTCATATTAACTGCATACAAAGGTATTTCAGTTTGCAATGTTCCTGAAAAATATTTCTTTATGTATTGTCTTGTATTGTTAAACTGGTAATAATCAATACACATATCTTGTTCTTTATACATCTGATCTCTGTTAAATGCTTTTAGGGATTCAAGTGAATCGGCAACAACTTGTTCGGCACTACTATATGTAATCATTTTTTATCTTTCTCCTTGTTATAATCTTCCTGTTCTTTTTCCAATTTGTCCAAGACCTCTATCCCACCAAGCACTCTTTGAAGTTGATCCTTCAATGCTTGTCTTTTACCTTCAAAATCTATTTTCATATTGCCTCCCTAAGCCATATATGTTTTTGTTTCTAATTTCCTAACAGGCATTTCGTAATCAATAAAATATCCTAAAGCATCTGAAAAATGCGATAAATCTTTTTGACTTTTATCTAATTCCCTTGTTCCTTCCTTAACGCATACCTGTTCTAAATCTTTTATTAATCCCTTACACTTAGGATCTATTATTATTGTCTTAAAAGCATTGTTAACAGAATTTAACCTGTCTATTATTCTAGGTGCAGATCTTTTTACCTTAATCATAAAACCTTCTTTTCTAAGTATGTCGTGATCTGTAAACCTTGCTGATGTTCTTCTTTGTTGCCCTGCTGGATCAGGATAACATATATAATTATCTCTAATTGGTTTCTTTTGAAATATATCTGTAGAATCAAATTTTGATTTAGGATATTTAGCTTTTATTTCTCTTGATATTCTTTCTGTCATTAGTTGTCCAGTACCACCGAATGTAATTGAAATTTCATCAAATATTCGTACTTTGGGATTGGTGTCATAGTACTGCAATAATACGGCACACATTGGCTCAATGTTGAAGTCGATTGCGATTCTGATTTTCTTTTGTGGGTTGTATTCTGTTTTTTTAACATTTTTACTCCTGTCAAAGTTATAATAAGCCTGTCCGTGTTGCAAATTGACAAAATTTCCATTAATGTAAGCATCTACCAATTTGTCATCATAATTTTCTTTTAATGTTTCTACAAATTCATCAGGTAAAAACTTATTGTCTGTTGTCTTTGCTTTTATTAATTGATAATTGTCTTTAGGTTTTTCTTTCCAATATTCATAAACCCAATTAAAACCTTCAGGAGTTGTTGTAATAAAACCTGTTAAATGGTGTCCATCTCTTAACCTGGACATTCCCATTTTCCAAGCACTATCATCTTTGAGGAGTGCCGCTTCGTCTATCCCAAACGCACAAAGGTTTAATCCTGCCCACCTTCGCCAATTCTCTGCACTTCTTAAAATAATATAACCTGCACCACTTTTCCAAAAGATTTTATACTTATTTTCTGATGCCTTATATGTATATTTAAATTTCAGATCTTCCAATATGCTTTCTAATGTAGGTTGCAATACATCTTTAATCATTGGATATACAGGCTCTGCTAATAATATAGTTTTATTGGGATTCCTGCCTAATTCACTTAAAGCTTTTAAACACAGGCTTACCGTTTTTCCACTTCCATATCCACCACAAAGCAAAACAAACTTTTCTTTAGATCGTATAAATTTGCTCTGATGTTTAAATACATCAAATTTCATTTATTTCAAATCCTTCTACTAACTCATCATCATCGCCCATAGGAGATTCTGATTGTCCAAGTATCTGTTTACCTAACCATATTTGCATAGGAACATTGCCTCTTTCTGCTGATTTCCATTGCATTTGTCTTAGCTTATATTTCATATTAGCTTTCCCTTTTGTGATAAAACTTGAATAACTCTTTGAAATTAAAGATTCATCACACCCAAAATAATCAGCGATCTCCCTATTGGAACAACCATAAGATGCTAACTTTTCTACATTCTTTGGATCTATATCATATTTCTTTGGTCTGCTCATATATTCTCTATGTGTAAATGTTTAGATAAATAATAATGTGCTAATTCATATACATTAATATCAAATTTAAATTGAAACTCTTTCATACCTAAATTGTGATATGTTGTATGACATTGTCTGCATACTGGTATAGCTGAATAATGTTCTACTAATTCTTTTTTTCTATCTCTACCCATACCTATTTGATTAATATGATGTGGCTCAACTGCACCTTTTTTCATACATACTGAACAATACTTTTCATTTCTAATTATGTCTATATAATCTGTGGGTGTCATACTCTTGTTATTATAGTTAAATTTTCAGGTGCTTTATGTTGTTCTATTTTTAAGTTGATATATTTAGGACTATCATCAAATATAAATTCTTCATCTACTAAAGCATCTATTAATTGTTTACAACCACCAACTAAATTATCAGGATCTAATCTTCTTTTTCTATAGCTAGTAATTATAAGTGTGTGTTTTTCTTCTTTGGCTTTAGGCACTTTTCTTAGTCGCATTTGATTGCGAATTAATAAAGCATAGGTTTTTTTGTTTCTTCTTTTCTCTGCCCAATGTTGTCTATCAAGTATATTTCTTGATTCAACTTTAATAGGTAATGCAATCCTGTGTACATTATTTTCAGCCATATATGGTTTCTAATATAACTTAGGATTTTTTTAAATGCAATAAAAAAGGGAACAAACTTCTGTTCCCTTCCTTATCTTGTTTCCTCTTATCCGCTAATTCTAGAGTGGTAAGGTAATGCTAGTTTTTCATATATTTGCCCTTCAGCTTATCGTGAATTATTACCACCCATATCAAAATAATGTTTTTTGTTTTGTTAATTGTTCTACTCTATGTTTTGCTTTATTATAATATTCTTCATCTATTTCTATACCTACAAAATCATAAGCCATTTCATAACAGGCAACCGCTATAGATCCACTTCCTAAATGTGTGTCCAAAATCTTATCCCCTTTTTTTGCATAATTTTTTAACAACCAACCATATAACTCTATTGGTTTTTGTGTGGGGTGTATTTTGCCGCCCCTTCTTTTATAATTTTGATTGCGAAATTTGTATATTTTTGATACACAATTAAATGATGTCCAAGCCATTTCCCAAGCACTAAAATTTGGAAAAGGTTGTTCTTTATCCCAACATATTATGCCTCTAGTATTACTTAAATGGTTTATAAAATAGTTCCCACCCCAAATAATTTGATTTTTAGATACTCTAAACAACTCATCAAAATATTCTTTTTTTGGTGCAATATCCCATTTTGCTATTTTTTTATCTTGAAATAATTGCCTTCCTTTAGTAAATCCACCTATTTTTGACTTTTTTTCCATCTCATAAGGCGGATCAACAATAGCTAAATCAAAATGATTATCCTCATACTTCTTCATCACATTCATACAATCATCTAATATTAAATCAATCATAATTTAATTGTTTGTATTGCATCTAAAGTATTTACATAACCAACAAACTTTTTAATCTTTTCATTATTACCAAACTCAGTAGTTTTAGGCATTTCTCTCCAACCCCATTTAAAGTAATAACCATCTTTAACCAGTTTTGTGATATTAAACACAAAAACCATATTGTTCATTTTAACTACATAAGCAAAGATCTTTCCAAATTGCTTTGCATATTCTAGGTTAAAAGCATACTTATCGAATTCAATTAATGTTTTTGAATAATATTTGTTTCTTTCTTTTAACTCTATAAATGATTTATCTCCATAGGCATCAAATCGTGCATATTGATATTTACATTCTTTTATTTTAGATCCTCTATCTTGTAATAATTTTAATAACTTTCTTTCCCTATCGTTCATTTGTTCTCCTTTTTTTATTGATCTTGTACACCAGGTGTGCAATCTTCACAAACCTCTATATCATTTTTTATATAATATTCATCATAATCTGTATCAATATTTCTTTCACATTTTTCACATCTAATTATGCTCATTTGTTCTCCTTATAAATTTTTTCAAATATTGCTTTAGTTACACATACACTTACTGCATTTCCACATTGCTTATATCTTTGAGTGTCTGATTGCCCATCTGTCCAATTATCAGGAAATCCTTGCAATCTTTCACATTCTACTGGTGTTAGCCTTCTAATTCTTTTATTAGTTTTAATCATATAGTCCTTAGTTTGAGTGTTAAGGCAGTTACTAATATTATCTTTTCTTTCTTCTATTTGTCCTTCTTTTCCTGCATAGTTTCTAGTTCTATATGCAACTGATTTAACTTCACTTTCTTCATATTCAAGTTTATAATCACATCTAGTTGCCTTTAAACATTTTGCTATATTCTTCATTGGCCCTTGAAACTCCTCACTTGCACCATCATCTGTGCATATTACATCTCCAATATATATTTGCTTTGGTTGTTTGTAATCAGTAGCAGTCAAAGATGTTACAATACCATTTGTTGAATGTATGTGTCCTTTTTGTCCTCCACTCCCTGAATGTCCAACAATTTCTATTTTTCTTTCATTTTTAAATTCTTTGTCATTGTTGTAGATAGGAAATATTTTTCGTCCACTTGGGTTTCCATTATATCTACCAAAGATGTAAATCCTTTCTCTATTTTGGGGTAACCACCACTTAGTATTAACCAGTTGACATTCAAGGGTATAATTAAGGTTGGACAAAATTCCATAGATTGTAGCAAGTGTTTGTCCAAGTTCGTGGTTAAGTAAACCTTTAACATTTTCGAGTAATATACAGGGTATGGGTTTTTCATTGTCAATGTAATCTTGCAAAATCCTTTGGATTTCAAAAAATAATGTGCCTCGTGTGTCATCAAATCCTTTTCTTTTTCCAGCAATGCTGAAAGCCTGACACGGAAAGCCTCCTGTAAGCAAGTCAATTCTTCTTCCGTTGAGTGAGTTGTAGGAAACATTTGTAACTGATCCAAGTTCTTCTGCATCTTTAAATCTCCTTTTAAATAATTTATTCGCATAACTATCTATATCACTAAATCCAAGCCAATTATGTTCAATCCCTGCTTGTTTTAAACCAAGTGAAAAACCACCTATACCACTAAATAAATCTAAATGATTAATCTTTTTTACCATAGTTTGAAATCCTTTAATGCTTTTTTTCTTTTAAGATTTTGCTTTTGAAAATATTCTTTTTTACAAGTCATACATCGTGAATATAAATGTCCATTGTTTTTATACCAGTTTTCTTTTGTCAAGATCTCTTTACAACCAACACATTTTCTAGGTTTGTTAGATTGAGGCTTTTTTAATCTATATCTTTTAGGCTTAAATTTCATCAGTTCCTAAAGCAATTAATATGATCATAATAATTATTGTTATATAAAATACGCTACTCATCTTTTTTGTCCTTTAATTTTGGGCAGGTTTTTTTATTATGCTTTTGTTTTCCACATATACTACATCTATGATAATCTAATTTCTTCATTTTGCACCTTTTAACATTTCTCTGATTTCATCAGGCGAGGCACTATTTTGTTCAGCCTCTAACATTCTTCTTTTAAATGCTATTTGTTCTTCTTTAATCCTAGCCTCTTTTTTCTTAATTAAATCTTGTTCAGATTCAGTAGTATCATTACTCCAATTCTTATTATTCATTTCCCATCTTTTCAATCTTCTTTGAATATTAAATACCTTTTCTCTTTCAAATCTTAATTTAGCATTTTCAGTATTATTTGATTCTGTCCAGTAATTACAAAACTTCTCAATCATTTCTTTTGAGTATAATTCTAGTGCCTCTTTCTTTACCCTATTATAAAAATTAATAATTCTATCTTTTTTATTTATTTTATTATTAGGTATTATATCATTATTGTTTGTTTTCTTTTGCATTTCATTCGTGTTTCTTTTGTGTTTCTTTTGTGTTTCTTTTGCACTCTCTAAGTTCTGATAACTACTATAGTTTATTATAGTTAGGTGTGTGAATGTTGTGTTGGTTTTTAGTTCAATCATATTATCACTTTCTAACAATTTTAAAAATCCTCTTAACTTAGAGGAACTCCATCTAAATTGTTTCATAAGTTTCTTTTGTGATGTTATAAATGATCCTTTATCTACTTTAACTAAAACATTACCAATTACACATTTATTGTCTTTATGATTGGCTTTTAATAGCATATAAACAAAAGCCTCAAATCTACTATAAATAGGAGATCTTTTTAGTATAGGGTTGTCTAGTATTTTTCTATGTAAACTAATCCAACCAGTACTCATTCTTTTATACCTGTAATATCTGCAATCATTTGTCTATGCTTTGCAGATGGCTGATGTCTTAATTCTAACCAATATTTAACTGCGGTAGGACTTACATTACATTTCTTTGCTAACCAAGATTTGTTTCTTTCTTGTGTTAGTAACCATATTTTTAGTTTAGCCATATATGTCATATTTGTCATTTCTTAATACTCCTTGTTATTTAAAATTTATCTCCTTTTTAAAGAGGGAAAAGGGTGGACAGAAGGAGAACACTTACGAGTGTTTTGGGTACTGTGGAAACTGCCCACCCTAGAAAGCTAATTAAAAAGGAATTTCCTCATCTACACCAACTTTTTCAACCTTTACTGGAACTCCCTTATTTTTATTTCTTTTATTGTATTCTGCTTGTGCTTGTTCTTTAACAAAATCAGCACTTGATTTAGTCATACACCATTCAACATAATCCATAGGAACATCACTCCACGATTTACCTTTATGTTTACCAAACTTAATAATGTTGCTACCACTTGGAAATTCTACACTATCAGTTACCACTTTACCATCTAACTTTTCTGCAACCTGATCAGCTAACAAATGATTAGCCTCATCTAAATCCATTTTAGAATTGCTTGGTTTTTGTTGTTCAATAGCATTAGATACTTCTTCTGCTGAGGCAATAGATTGCTTAATTCCAATGTTAAGAAAACCAAGAGATCTCCCCACACTTGAAGTTTCACATTGCTCAATAAATGATGTTTTATTAATATAATTACTACCCTCTTGTTCATAAGCAATACCAGTAAAATACCTATCAGGATTACTTACATCAGGTGTTACTTTAGTTCTAGTAATACACCTTTCTGTCATTTCTATTATTTCAGTTACTATGCTACCATTTGGATAGAGTTTGTGAAATTCCATAACTCTTTCATTTACCATAACATAATCATTACCTTTTATGTTTATTGTTTTCATAACCTTTTTCCCTTTTCTTATTTAATTAATTTTTTGTATGGCTCTATACTACTATATGTTAATTCGTGATTTATGTGGATTACACAATTATCATAAAATGCTTTTATTTCAGTATCAGTAGTTATGATACCTTTAAACTTCTCCCTATCAAAAGGAAGGTTTTTGTGCTTATATTCTTTTTCTAAATAATTCAATACTTTTTCTTTACGATTTGTCATTATTTTCTCCTTGTTTTTTTCCACCATAAGTTTCTTGAAATTTCTTTAATTTGCTTTTAGTTCCTACAATAAACCAAGTTACATCTGATTCTGTATGAACTGATTTTAGCTTTACTTTGGATTGTATAAATACCTTGTTCCACAAATCAATATTTTTTTCTATAATTTTATATTGTGCATCATTTAGCTTGATGCTCATTTTTTCTCTTTTAGGCATTTATCTTCTCCTTATTGTTTTTTCCTAGTTAATTTTTAAATCATAAATTATTTCAAATACATCAGGAATATCGCCAAATTCCTTTGTTTTATACCAACCTTCTCCATTATACCAATAAGATTTTAAAATAGTGATATTATCGCCTTTTTTGATTTTTTTAATTAATCTATCTACCATCTATTTCTCCTCTTTAGTTGGATTTTTGCTATATATTTGATTACCTTGAATACTAACACCATAATAATAATCTCTTGTTTCCCATTTGTTAACTATTTCATCTCCAACTTTTTTATGTCTTGAAACACCATTAGTCTTGCAAGAAATTTCCTTAAAAATTGGCCTTGTTTTAATAAATTCTCTTTTAGTTATTGTGCAAGAAAAACTATCATATACAATTCCATTATATTCGTGTGCTTTAGGCTCTACCTTAGTTACAATAGCACCTTTATCTCCACCCATTAAATCTCCATATTTACCATACCACCATATTCTTTGGCCTACTTTTATTTCATTAATATTATTTATATTATTTTTCACTTTGTTTCTCCTTTTTATTTTATTTTTTAATGATGTCTAAATTTAATTTTTGAATTTTTTCTAACTTATCATAATCAAGGTAAGTTTCAATGTCAATTACATTGTAATTTTCATCTTCAATAATTAAATGATAATAGCCATCTTTTATATAACTTTTTGGAGAATCAAACAATTCGCCTAATCCAAACAATAAGCCTTTATTAAGTATTCTAAACACTTTAGCATAAGTGCCTTTATAAATACCTTCCTTACTTGTTTTGAACTTTAAAATTGTCATTTGTTTCTCCTTTTTGTTTTCCCTTGTTACATAGTAAAGTTATAATAGTTTTAAGTATTAAATCAAGAAAAATCGTAAGTTTTTAATTTTTTTTTAAGTTTTAGAGGTAAAAAAAAGCCACTCAAATTAATGAATGGCTCTTTTTTCGTATCGTAGCATAGGATAAGGGAGGATACGATATTTACGGAACTTGCAATATGATGATTGTCTATATAATCGCTATGCTACCATATTTCTTCTATTTTCATTTTTATTCTATATAAATCAGGCATTAGTTGTTCTACCTGGAAATCCTTTTCATCAACACGAGCCAACATAAAGCCATCAGGCTTAGAATATCTAGTATCAGGCTGAAAGATAAAGGGTAGCTGAAATCCCATTGATTTATGCACAATTTGGGAATATATGCTATTATCATTCATAATGTTAATATTTTCTTCGTGAACTGATGCTATATTATTATCTGTATCTGTATCTGTAAGATCTCCTGATGTATCGCCTTCAAATAAATATCCTTCTAATGTTGTACCATCTAATACACCTGATGTTGCTAATGTTTCATCTCCACTTAAATAAGTAAATGATAGATCATATACCCTTCTACCTGATTTTCTAAATCCTATTGCATCTACTGATTCTTCTTTAGATAATTCAAAAGCAGGAAAACCTGCAAACAATGGCTTTTGAAACCACCTTGAATTAGATAAATATGCACCATTTCTGCTAGTTTTAGTGTCAAATCCATATTCATAACTCATACTCATTTTCATATCAGATGAAATACTTAAATCAAAAATCTTACCAAATGATATAGCACCTAAATTAATATCTCCTAAATCTGTACCTGGTTGTCTGTTTAGCAATGAAAAAACAATATGTTGAGCATAATCATCATCTGATGGCTTTGCGGTAATTTCTTCAATAGAAAAACCATTATAGTTTATGGGATTCATACCATTTATTATTTCAGTAGGCTGTGTTATTGATTGTGCTTGAAAATCTTGATTAGCAAAATTAGTTCTAATTTTTCCATTAGCAGAATATAAATTATGTCCTAAAGTTGCGACATACCATCTTCCTTCCCAATCTGATGTTTTCTTTAATCCAGTATTAAAGCCTATTTTTAATTCAGATCCATTTAAATTCTGCGCCTCATATTCTGAGTAAGGCAGATTAATATGATTAGTAGGATTAAAATCAAATAACTTCATAGCACTTTCATTATTTAAAAAATCTCCTATAGTATCTTGTACTAATATATTGTCGTTAATATTAGAATCAAATGCGCCTATGATTCCTGTATGTTTTAAAAATTGTAAATGATCTATAAAAAATCTTGGTTTAAATGGTATATCTCTAGCCATAATTAATATCCTTTTATTGTTCCCTTAGTTTTAATTGGTTTTTTTGCTTTTAATTTTATTGCTCTTTGTGATGTTTTTTCTAAATTAGCCACATCATTAAATTGCTCTGCTTTTTGCTCTTTAAATGCTCTTTTTGGAATAATTTTTAATCCTCTTTTAAATTTAGTAGATTCTATATTTGTAAGATCTTGTATGTAAAAATCACTCATTTTGTTAATATTGGAATCCAAATCAGTCATTTTGTTTGTTGGTTTGTGTCCTTTTACTTGAAATGCTTCAACCTTATTTCCTAAAGCATCTGCACATAAACATTTTCCAATCTTAACATTACCTTCATATTTAAATATTTTATTGGGTAGTGGGTTGTTATTTAAATTAAATATAATTACCTTTTTATCACTATTCATTATATTGTATGTATAATCTAATTGTCTTTCTAATATTGCATCTCCTGATATTTCCATTTCTAAGGCAACACAATCTCCAACAAATATAAATTCAATATAATTGTTTCTTAATACTAATTTTGCTGATGTTAATTGTCTAACCATTATATTCTTCCTCAGTTAATTCATATATTCTTGGCGATCTAAACTGCATTGTGTTGTCTGTGTCTGTATCATAATGATATGTAATATATATAGTTATTAATTTTCTTTCAGTAATTGCAAATTTTTGAGCAGGAATTGTGTTTGTACTTGCAATGCTATTTCCCCAATCATCATAAATCTCATTATTGTTATATCTGCTATCAGAAATTAATGAACTATTATTTGATTGAAGTGGTATAACATTGGTGTTTACATCATTAACTGCACCTGTAGGCATAACACCATTGAACAATTTATCATAATCTTGGTCGTTGATTTGTTCTGCATTATCAAATATAGTAATTTGTATTCCTTCATTTACTTCAGAAAAAGTAATATCAGTTATTAAAAATTGATAATATCCTGCATCTAAAGGTATTTGATAAACAACACAAGGTTTAATCCAGTTTCCATTAGTTCCAATAGATTTTAAAAACATTGGAAATGCTGAGCCTACTTGTTGTTGCATAGTTATTAATTTTGAATTATAATTTGTTATATATGGGGAAAGTTGTCCAGTAGAAGTTGTTTCGTGATAATTTTTATAAAAACCAAACTCTGTATATGTTCCATCATTATCCCATTTTGTATTAAAGTTTTCTTGTGATCCATCTGTAATAAGATTTGCTATATTGTATTCATTTCGCCATCTTGGAAAGCCACTACCACCTGTATCATTATTGAAATAATTATCTTCATTAGAATCTTGATAACTCCATACCCACTTTATTCCTACTGGTTGCCTTAATGTGCTTCTAGTAAAAAATATTCTATAAGCATCTTCTATTGAAAATCCATTAATTTCCATATCGCTAAACCAAGTTGATAAATTAATATCATTTGATGTAGGATTATGAGTAGTTATAGAGTGATCTCCTCTTAGAGTATCACTATCACATATATCAACACTATTATTATTAAACCAATAATATAAATATCTAGCAGGGTATGTATAAGATTCTTCATTCTCATTTGTAGCGTTCCAAGATAAAGCATAAGTTTCTTGCGCATAAGATTCCCATTGTTCCCAATATCCCCAACCATCTGATTCTTGAGCAGGTGTTAAAAAATTTGCAAAGTTCGTATGAAATAAACAAACTTCTGAATTTGGAGTACCCTCAACTTGTACAATACCTTGCTCAACTTGTTCATCTGTTATATTTGTAGAAGAATATGTAGGAAAATAATTTATTGCAGTTGGATTATCACAAACATAACTAGGCATAATACAACCTGAATTAAGAGTAGCATAAGGGTTATAATTTAAAGCATCTTCTAACATACAACCTGCTACTTCTTCTTCTGCATCAGATAAAATAGTATTAACTAATGCAACAATATCTACAATATCTAAAACACCATCATTGTTCATATCTAATGCTTTTAATTGATTTGATGATTGTTCTGTTACTTGGGTATTTCCTGCAAATATATTATTAACTAAAGTTATAACATCTATAACATTAACTATACCATCGTGATTTGCATCGCCTTTATACCAACAAATTGTATCGTTCGTATGATTTGCTAAAGGATTATAATTAACTGCATTTGGATCTGTACAACCAAATACAACATTAACATCTCCTTCTTCATACCATTGATGATTATTGTCATCTCCTATGTACCATAATTGCATAAATTTAGCTTTAATATCTTTAGAAGATTTGGATACTGATGTACATATAAAAGCAGGGTAACACCACATACCATTAATTGCTTGTAACTTAGTATAGTCATTACCATAGGCTTTTAGGTTTCCAATTAATTTATCAAATTTGATTACATCTCCAGTTTCTAAAGACAAATAAGATAAAGGCAAAGTAACTTGTATAATTAATTTTTGTTGACAATTATTCAATAATAGATATTTAGCATACTCATTTATATATCCATCATCTTTGCCTGTCATATCATTGCTAGTACCAGTAATTTTATTTTCCCATAATGTTTTCGATCTGATATAATCTGATTGTATTTCTAAAGTTGAAGATTTATGTGTTTCTTCGCCTGTATATGCACTAACATTAGATAAGCCATAATAATTTAGATCGTAGCTATTTACACCATTATCTAGGTTGTAATTAGTAACTACATCTTCATAGTAAGCATTGTGCTTATCATTACCATAATCTTTATGATAATCTATGCTAACTTTAGAATAAATTTTACCAAAACTGGTTTGACTAAATTGATAATTTATAACATCATCAGATTTAATAGTAATATCTACATCGCTAGGCATATATCTATTCTGTAAATAGTTAAATGAAAAAGTTCCATCATTTTTAAATTTAGTTGAAAATTGTGTGGATTTGCATATATCTTGAATTAATTCTTTTGCAGAAATATCTTCATTTTGTGCAAAGCCTAAATATTGTGTATTTAACAATCCTTCAAGTCCTTTAGATTTATTATAACTATCATTGTCTATTGTAGATTCAGGCAATTCTAGTTCATTTAATAATAAATGCTTTATAATCCAAGTATATCCGTATTCGTGAGATCCATCAATATCTGCTCTACCTTTATTCACTCTAACATAATAATCTTTATTAGCAAGATCTTTAACGACAATTTGGTTTAATTGTCTAATATTGTATAATCTAATTCTGTAATTATGATGATAACTCCACCATTGGTTTTCATCTGAACTCTTATATTTAATGTGTTCTGTTTTAGGCAATCTACCTGCACCAATATATAATTCAGACATTGTATCACTAGGTATATTAAAATCATCTATATTATGTGTTGCATTACCATCTGTTGTTATATTGTCTAATGTTGTATTTACCCATCTTCCATTTGGAAAAGATGTTGATTCTAAACTACTGCCTTCATTTAATCCATCAATATCTGTATTTTCAACTTCTCCTCTAAAGCCAATTCCTCTACCTTTTGATTTTTGATGATTATCTTGCTGAGAAAATTGATTGTCATTTAAATCCCACCAAGTAATTATTGGCTCATTTGCTAACCAGGTATCTCCAATCTTTGCGTCATCAGCATAGTAATTTGTTGCACTTCCTATACCTGTACCTGAACTATCTGAATTATAATCTGAAAATCTTACACCTTCATTATTATCCCAATCAAAATAATGATAATTATCATCATCAAACCCTGTTGAATCTTCACTACCGTCATAATGCCTAATAGTATATTCAATTTTAGTTGATGTGCATATTTTTGCCTTTATTAATACATAAGGTTTAGTTGGGTTTTGTTCTGTTGGAGATAATCCCTCATCAACATTTAAAAGCAAATCACTACTAAAAGGTATTCCTGAATCTTCAAATGCACATAAAATTTGAAAGTTTGCACCTTTCCAGTTAAGCCTAGAACGAGGTGCTAATGTTCCTATAAACTCAATAAATGATTCTGTATTTAATCCACCTGCACCTTCTTCTGTTGCTCTTTCTACCTTATAATCGTGATCAGGATTGTCATCATAATATGCTTGTTCATTAGGATATGATTTTTTTTCAGGTGTTGGTAGATATTCAGGACGATGATTTTGCCCTTCATACCACATATCAACATTGTTTGGTTTTTGAAAAACCTGTATTCTTATTGTATCTCTATATGTATCATTCACTATTTGGTTAGGCTCTAGCACTTCTTCTAAATCTTCATCATCTGAAAATTCATTATCTAATGCACCCTCAGTTTCAGATGTAGGAACATAAAAATTAATATTTGGATTGTTGGCTATATCTTCAACAAAATAATTTGTTGGAAAAAATGAATCAGATAGTGAATTTTTTACTACACTAAAATAGCTTTCATTATCTAATACATATACAGGATCTCTATTTATAGTTGTATTGCCCACTTGCATATTGTATGATTGAATTGCATCAGGAACTAATCCTTTACTATCTAAATACAATTTTAATTTAGATACACCAGTAGAAGTAAACTCATCTCCTTGAATTGCAACAGGCTCTCCCATAGAAAAAGGAACAGGAACTGCATCAATATCTCCATATATCATAGGAATTGGCTTTGCTTTATTTTCAGAATTTACATAAGATTCATTAGGCATTTTTTCTATTGGAACTTCTTTTTTTAAATATGATTCAGTAAAATCCTCTATTGATATATTTGCACTTTTATCAGTATGCTTTAATTTTTTGATTAATCCTATATATACAGGAAAACAATCTGATAATGTTACACAACTTTGTGATTTCCATAATATGACTGCCTGTTTATTAACCAAAGATTTATTTTCAAGGTCATCAGAAAACCTTGATCCATTTGTTAAATAATTGCTTAGTGTTACAGATACATTATTAATTTTATATTTACTATCTAAAAAATCTTGATTCTCAGTTATTGATGGTATCTTTAGATCACAATCTTTAAAATAATAATTGTCAATATTTTCTTTTCTTTCTGAAATAAATATTGCATCATCTGTTGGACTACCAAAAGGAGTTAAAGTTTTGTCATCTTTATCCCAACCTAATATAACTAAAGCATAAATATTTAAATTTCTTGTTTGTATATCTGCTTTAAACTTAGGATATAGATCTAAATTAATCATTAAAGTCCTCTACGAATTGCATCTTGTATCATTGGTATAGAATTATCTATAAATTCTTGGCTCATTACATTGCCCTCAAATAAAATTTGTATAGGTTGGTTGCCTGTTGCGCCACCTCTTACATTGGGATTATTTAAAGGTGTAACACTTACATTCTCTGTTTGTCCTCTTTCTCCAACCATAAACATAGTTGGTTTACTTACTTGCCCTTCAAAGCCAGTTTCTGCTTTTTTCAAATCCGCTATAAGAGCCATTTGACTACCAAATGCTAATGCTTTATTTAAGTTAGCCGCTATAGTTGGTATTGGTGCAGGGAAACCCATCTTTCCTAAGTTCATACCTGATTCATAAGCCGACGCCATTACACTTGGAGTTTGTATCATTAATTCTGCTAACCTAGATGCTTTTTGTAGTTTCAACATAGCTTGAGAATGTCTAGCCATATTACTTAAATTTTTCTTATTCATATCATTCATATCTTTGACAGATTGCTTTTGCTCATCATCTAACAACATTCTAGCTTCTCTAAATGTTAATATTTGTTTTGTAGCCTTATCAGGATCGTCATCGGGTTTATCTTCATCAGTTCCTGTAATTCCTAAATTTTCTAAATGTTCTTCTTGCATTTTTTCAATTTCATTCCAAATATCTTCCCAAGATTTTATATCTCCCTCTCCCATTAACATATCTATTAAACTTGTTCCTTTTAACTTTTCTGCTAAGTTTACAACACTATTACCTAATTCTGTAAGGATAGCCTTT
>VTLG01011350.1_pt1 | contig 24720 bp, 38 predicted proteins | sample 4694571 | NCBI WGS metagenome assembly VTLG01 (sample SAMN12604809, study PRJNA352737) | marine metagenome | biome: ENVO:00000447; feature: ENVO:00000209|ENVO:00000569|ENVO:01000036; material: ENVO:00002151; isolation source: viral sequences binned using virsorter ...
AACGGACTTTAACCAGGCGTCCTCGGACATGCCATGTGGTTTTAATCCACGGAGTCTGGCAACTTCTGATTTAGAGAATTGCACACCGTTTTTTTTGCCTTGTGTTTTTTGCCGACCTCCAACGGAGGCTGAGGCGACTCTTTGCACAGCGGGTCTGTCCTCAATTTGTTCAGCATTATCCGATTTTAAATCGGGATAAACTTTGTAAACTCTATCGTTCAACTCAGTATAATATTCGTCTGAGTCTGGTTCAAAACCTTCATTAACTAAATTCATGTGTGTGTATTGTGCATACTGAGTGGCCTCAGCATTTTCGCCAAACCATGAATTATTTTGTTTCCACTCCAAAGCCTCTTGTGTTGGTTGCACAACTTGGCTTTCTTGTTGTGGTTGTTGATATGTTTGTTGTTGTGGTTGTTGATATTGTGCGTTAGCCTCTTCTTGTTTTTGTTTTGCAATACGCACCTTTTCTTTTTGTATAGCAACCTCATTTTTTAAGCTATCAGCTTTAGATATTAAATCAGCATCACCAGAGGCATGTGCTTTTTTGTAAAGCTCAGTTGCCTCACGCTCTTTTATTTGTACTGTTTCTTCTTCTTTTTCTAATAAATTTTGTTGGTATGTGACAGCTGCATTGTAGTACTGTTGCACTTGTTGATCTTTTTGTGCCAACTGTTCTTCTAGTTGTGCAGCCTTTTCTTCTGCTGCTCGGTTCCTAGCGTTTAGTTTGTTAATTCTTTTAGATACACTTTTAGTGTACTTTTCTAACTCATCATCACTGCTGGGTTCTGCTACTTCTTCGTTTTGTGTTTCAGATTCAGTAACTTCTACCTCTATATCAGCAACTTCGGTTTCCATTTTGTTTTCGTTTTCTATCGTCATAAGCTAACTATATCATCTGGATTGAGTATTGTGGCGATAACCTCATCATCATTGATGATTCTTACTTCTGCACCGTCCTCAAGTTTAAATCTCGAACCAGAGTAGCGTCCGATTAAAACCCACTGCTTTTCTTCGCACCAGGATGTTTCTCCATATCTAGATTTATCGTTATAACATAGCGGTCCTTTTTTAACCACATAAGCTACAACGGTTGCTAGCGCCTCACGATCTGTTGTTTGTTTTGTTAATACTATGCCACCTTCTGTTTTTGCTTTACCAGCATAGGGTAAAACTAACATACGCCAACCTGTTGGTTGTGGCATCCTGTCAAGTAATGATTTATCTAATTTTTCTGGATCTAGAACCAATGTGCTTGGATCTACATAAGCCTCTGCTATTTTTTTGTTTACTGCGTTACTGTCTGCCGCTGTTGTCATATATTTTTTCCCATGTCACTTATTGCGTTTGCAATATAGTATAAAGCAGAAAGCTCTCCTTGCAAATATTTATAATGTTCAATATCTTTTAGTCCTCCAGACATCAAAGTTTCTTGAATCTGTTGCTCGCGTTCAGATATAGTTTTCTTAATTAGGTCGATTACTTCTATTTCGTCCATAAATTAAGATTTTTTTGGCCTACCTCTTTTTTTTGCCGCTGGTTTTTTTGTTGTTTTTGTTGTGGTTTTTTTTGTGGTTTTTTTAGGTTTTACTTCTTCAACCACGTCACCGTTTATTATAGCCATCTTTTTTTCTATTCTGGCCATGTTTTCTTGGTGTGCTTTGTCAGCTGCCTCTAATGCAGCCTTTTGTTCCTTTGCCTCTTGTTCTCTCAATAACTTTTTTTCAGCTTTGAGTTTTTTTTGAGCCTCTCTTATGTAGGATGTTGTCATGTCATTCCCCTTAGTTTATTTTCAAGTTCTAACAATTTTAGATCAGCGTTTTGCTTTAATCTATTAACTGCTACCTCAAGTTTATCATCTGCTATTTGTTTTTGCACATCTATTCTTTGTTGTTGTATCTGACTATCTAATACTTTTTCTTCTGCTCTTTGCGACTGTTTTGCTACAAATTGTTCAGATTCCATATCTAATTCTTTATCTCTAAGGTCTAGCTCACGTTTTCTAATATCAACTAATGGATCTTCACTACCACCCATACCAATAGATTGTAAGAACTCACTAGCTAACTGTGCCATAATTTGTGAGCTAAATTGTTCCATAATAACTTGAATCTGTTGTTGTATTGCAGCTGCCTCTTCTGGTGATACTTGTTGCATCTGTGCTTGTATTTGCTGAATTTGTTGTTGCATTTCTGGTGGCATTTGTTCTTGAGCTGTTTGCGCTGCTAAAAATTGTAGATGTTGCATGCAGTGACTAATAATTAAGGCTTGTACCTGTGGACTTTCTTTAACTATTTGTGTCAGAAATAAACTTTTATGTGCCTCTAAATGTGCTTGATGGTTTTGTTCTGGAAAGGCTTGAGCTGGTTGACCTAGTAATAAACCAGCGTTTTCTTGTCCAGCATCAACTGGTTTTGGCGTCATGTCTGGCGGTGGTTGTAATAATGAATCTACATTATCTACACCCAAAGCAGCATACATGCGCTTGTATGCCTCATATATTCCCATAGGGCCATGTATTTCTGGATTTGATTGCACCATTTGTAACAATTCTTGAGCCAAAGTAACTCTTTGACTTTGTGAAAATATATTTGGATCAGATACAGGTATTATGTCAACTCGATCATCAAAATCTATTTGTTTGACCTCTTGTGGCCCAGAACCAACTTGATAATTATAAACGGGTGGTAAATATTCGCTAAAGACTTTAGCAAGCAATCCAAACTCTATTCTTTGTGCATAATGTAATCTTTTGTGTATCGCACTCATAACTTTGGTGCCACGCTCTAATAAAGCAACAGTTGTCCCAACAGGCATAGCTTGATTCATGTCACCAACATTCATGTCTGCAATGGCGGCGAACCTTTTACCAGAATCTACTAATATGCCTAATAATTGCATTAAAACGTTACTAGGTTCTTTTATTGGGAGAGGGATTAGGTTTTCTCGCAAAGATCCGCCTGTTGTATCAATATCTCTAAACTCACCTGGTTGTAAGGGATCATCTTCGTCTCTTATACGCATGCCTCTAGCTTTAAAACCAGCTGGTAAGTTAGCTAACGTACCTGCATCAATTAACTGTCTCAATATTGACGTAGAGGCTTTTGATAGGCCGCCAATCATGTGTGATAAGCCAAGTCCATAAAAACCTAGGCCAGGTAAGAATTTGTATTGCACAAAATAATTAATTTTATTTTTTAGTAAATCGTTTTCTCTAAAGTTTCTTCTAATAGACAGTATTTTTTGTGAGTCCTCTTCTATTGTAACGATATAAGGTAGTTTAAGTCCTGTAGGCATACCTTGTTGGTCTAAATCCTCAAAACCCTCTATATCAAGAACCGTATGTACTTCATATACGGTTCTATTTCTATTTTCTTTGTAACTTGGTGATATGCCTTGTATGTCGTCAATAGCCTCACTAATGTCATCCATATCGTCGGTATAACTACCACTGCCTATGTCAACGTTGGCATAAAATCCTGTTACTTGTTGTTTTTTTATCTCATTAGCTGACATGCTAATAGAATGAGTTATTCTCTCAGCTGAACTAATATCAGTAGCCTCGTATGGAACAATTAAATCCTCTGGTGCTATAAATTTAGCGACAGCTCTATTTAACACAAAATCAAAATACACTTTCTTAAAACATGATCCCGCTAGTGGCAGATAAAACAACATTTGATCTAACTCTGGGTCATACTCGTCCATTTCGTTCATAATGTAATAATTCATAAACTCTTGAACGCGCTCTGCTTGATCTTCGGTTTGAATAGTTCTAGCACCAACGATTTCTGTTTTTACGGGTCCTTTTGCTGGCAACATTTCTTTATATGCTTGAGCTTGAAACTGAGTTACAGCCTCGGCTAAGATTGGATGAACAACACCAGAGCTACCTTCAAAAGGTTGTGATCTTGTATCATCAAACTTCATACCTAAATATTTTAATCCGTCGGTATAAGTTTTTTCCCACTCAGATCTTGACTCTTTATCACTTTGTATTGAGTCTAGTAAATCGTTTGATATTTTTTCTAATGTGTTTTGGTTTATAAAATCAACTAAGTTTGCATCAAAACTCATTTGTGGTTGAGCTGGTGCAACAATTTCATCATCTAAAAAAACCTGTTCGTCGTCTACTAATACCTGTGCTGCCGCTTGTATTTGTTCGTCTCTTGTAGTGTCTGGAACTATGTTGACAGCAGATCCTTGTACCTTAACATCTGGGTCGTTTTCTGTTCCTAATTTTTCTATTGCCATAATTAATGTATCACCCTATTGCTTGGATCTTCTGTAATATCTATGTCAGTACCTATGATAGCCTCTAATTCACCATCAAGCAAAAGGCCGTGGTGTTCTGCGATTAGTTTTGCGTGTTCTAAATTTGGTGCGTGAATCAGTGGGCCTATGTATTCAGTGCCATCCCATATAAATCTAGTTGCAAAAGTTTTCAATAATATACTGTCCTGTTCTTTTTTAATAATTTAACCTCATCTTGATAATCTTCGTAAAGAGATATAAAACCACCTTGTCTAAACCTCATCAAAGCCATTGTAGCACTATCGCAGTAGTCGTCATAATCACCAAATGGAAACGATGCCATTTCTTCAATAACCTCTTCGGCAAAATCATCCTCTGGTGCCCACACCATGCCAGATTCAAATATAGGTGCAACACTATTCATGCGCGCTACTTTGTCTTGTCCTCTACTAGGTGAATATGATGTGACAGGTATGCCCATGCGTCTCAGCTCATGTGTTAAGGGTGTGCCAGATGCTTTAGCCTCTATTAATACACAATCTGGTTCCCAATATCTATACTCCTCTAATGCTAGTTTTTTTAGCTCTGGAAAGTCACATCTAACTCTTTTTGCATCTAATAATATTATTTCGTCATTGTTTTCATCGCCACGATTAAAAATTGCCCAGGTGGTAATTGCAGAATAGTCAGCAGTTTCTTTTTTTGAAAAAGCAGTATCGTAGCTTTGTATCACATAACTGTACGCTGGCACATCTTCATCCTCCCAACGATTCCACCACTCTCGTTTTACAATAGATCCCTCTTCTGCTGTAGGATTTTGCATCCACTGACTGTTCCACTTAGATATGGGTAAAGACGCTTTTACACCTAACAATTCATCTTTTTTCCAAAACTCTGGCCATAAAGGTTTTTCACTATCTGGCATAATTGCAGGAAACTCCACGACTTCCCATTGATCTGCATTTTCATCGCCTTGTTTGTTCAAAACTTTGCCAACCAAGTCTTTTGTGCTCCATCTAGTCATTACTATTACTATAATTCCACCAGGCTGTAAACGCTGTCTCGGTCCAGACGTGTACCACTCGTAAGCAGATTCTAAGGCTTTTGGTGACAAAGCATCTTGTTCTGAGTGTGGGTCATCAATAATTAGTAAATCTGCACCACGACCAGTAATAGCACCGCCTACACCAGCTGCGAAGAACTCGCCGTCTTGGTTGCTTGTCCAACGTCCAGCTGATTTGTTATCTGCTTGTAATTTAAGATCTGGAAATACATGCTGATATTCTTCGCTGTCAATAATATTTCTTACTTTACGGCCAAACCTTACCGCTAACTCAGCTGTGTGTGTCGTTTGTATAATTTTAAGATTGCCTCTTCTGCCCATCATCCAAGCAGGAAAAAAAGTCGATGCGAACTCAGACTTAGAGTGTCTCGGTGGCAAACACACAATCAATCTTTTTAATTTTCCGTCTGCTATTTTATTAAATTTATCAGATATGATTTTGTGATGTCTGCCCTCAATAAACTCTGGCCACATGTGTTTTATAAAACCCATAAAGTCTTTTTGGCAACCATCTTGTTTTTCTAATTGATCGTATCTTTGCAGTAAAGCTACGGCCTCTGCCTTATCTTGTTCAGATAATATATCAAAATCTTTGTATGAAACGTCGCTCATAAGCGAGCTGAGAAACAAGGTAGCGACGATATATTATGTAACCCAGCTCTAAGCGTGAAACGCCTAGGGGTAGTATTACACACTGTTTTACTGAACGCCATTTGTTATACGTTAGTCCAATCCTGGCACTCAAAAAGCAATGCCTCGCTTTTTCTTCTTTTGACTAATCCTTCATTTACTTTGCCATTTACTTTGTTCCATCGCTTGATTTGTTCTGGAACTTCATGGTATTTGCCTTCGTTTAAAACACGAAGTAACGTAGAATTTTTTAGATTGGTTGGCCCTAAATTAAAAACCCATGAAACCATAGCGTCCATTTCGTTCTGTTTTAGAGGCACAGTAACCATGTCGTTAATATATCCTTCGTATTCTTTTAATTCATGTGCTAACAACTCTTCTGCTTCCTGCATAGTAATTGACATGTTATCTTGCACTGGACTGCCATCTATAAGTTTTAAGGAACCAAATCCTATTGTTTTTTTATTGGCAGCGCATCTGTATGATACAGCGTTGCCTTCTGCATCCTTTGGACATCCTTCATAGTGTTTAATTAATGTTATTCCTTCTTGTGAAATTTTCATATTATTCTCCCCATACTTTTGTTTTTTTCCCGCCGAAATAAGGAACGGCAAGATTTTCTTTTTCAAGCAATTCAGCAATATTTCCTTTATCGCAGAATATGTCACCTAAAACTCTTCCATATTTATCTGTTCCATAAGATTTTAATGTTATATCACCTACAAGCCATTCCTTCAATTTTTGTTTGGCTAATAAACCTAGCTCTTTTTCTTTTGTGCGTTCTGGGTATTTTTTTATATTGATGCGACTCTCTGGTGTATCAATACCATTTACACGAACAGATTTGTTATGTAATTGCACAGAAAATCCAAGATCTATAGTTTCTAAACGCACCGTGTCTCCGTCTATAACTTTTTTAAGTTTGCATTTATAAACAAATGCCTCTGGTAAATTACTCATCTTCTTGCTCCTGTTTCGTCGTTACTTTTCTATAATACACCACGACATCTTTAAGCTCAGTGATATACCGTTTTAGTTCTTGCATGTTATAAGCCATGACCTCATAATCTGGCACCGTCATAGCTAAAAAAACAAGCTCGCCCTCTTGATCTTCTATGACTGCAAACTGCTCTTCATAGTTTTCTGGTGTTATAGTTAGCCATCTTACTTCTTTAAGATCAATTTCTCTAGGCATGACTGGTTGCACTATGGTTCTATCCATAGGTTTAGCAGTTACTTCTATTTTTTTAGTCGGAAGTAGGCTGCAACTGCAAGCCATCATCAAGATCATCAACGTCACTGCTGATTTTCTCGATGTCCTCCATAATGTGTTTTGTGCCATTATTTATTTTCCTTTGCATTTCTACGGGATCACCCATAATTTTTGCACTTAGTTCATAGTTTCTAATAAATTCTGAATATCTATTTAGCTCTCTTTGTGCTGCTTGGCTTTTAACAGTCATATTTTGCAACTGAGTGGTTTGTAAAGCAAAATCACTTTGTAAAGATGCAATAGCCTCTTCTTGAGTAGCTATCGCTCCCTCTAACGCTATGTTGTTTGCTTTTAGTGTAGTATTTTCGTTGTATAACCAATAACTACCTAAACCAAGAATTAAAATTATGCCTATTAATATTTGTTGCATTACACATCCTCAATTATGTAATTTAAACCAGCAGCACTTCTAAATTCAATTAGTCTATTGTGTTCATCACGGAATTTAAGGTGTTTTTCTTTTTGCACTAGAATTTTTTTAGAAATATATGTTCTATCATCAGAGTCGCCATACTCTTTGTTAAAAGATACAGTCACTTTATATCTGGTTGCGAACAAATATTCAAGCCATGCAATTAGCCATTGCCAAAATTTTTTTAAACTGTCCATATAGCTAGTTTATCTTTTTTACCTTTTACTTTTATAGGTTTTAGTAATTTTAATACAATTTTACAATTTTTTGCAGTTTCATGTCCTATAAGTATATCAACACCTACCTCTTTAGTTGCTGACTCTAGTCTTGCTGCTATGTTGACCGCGTCTCCAATAGCAGAATAATCAAACCTGGTATCAGATCCCATATTTCCAACACATGCAAAACCTGTGTTTACTCCCACGCCACAGGCTACTGGGACAGAAAGTGTCTTATTAAGTTCTGCTATACCTTTTTGAATATCTATTGCTGCTTGTACTGCTTTGGTTTCGTGATCCTCAAGATCTAAAGGTGCACCAAATAAAAACATCCCTGCGTCCCCGATAAATTTGTCCGTGGCTCCCATTAAATTTTGAACAGCGTTTACTTGTACTGTTAAAGTTTTGTTCATAATGTCGGTTACTTCTTCGGGCGATAATTTTTCTGAGAGCGAAGTAAACCCCCGCAAATCGGTAAAGACAAAGCTGCAATATTTTTTTTCACCACCAAGTTTTAAAAGACTAGGATCATCTTGCAATAATTTGACCTGGCGTGGATCCAGATAATGCTCAAATTGTTTTTTTATTTGTTGTCTAAGTTTGTATTGTTGTCTAAACCGAACATAAAATATAGCACTACCTTGCACAAACTCTGATACAAAAGTCCAAGAAAAATCTACAAGATAGCCAGTCTTTATAATATAAACACCGCTTATAAAGGTCGCGGCCATAAATAAACCACCAAATATTAGTGATTGTGTCATTCCTAAGTAGCCAAAAATAATCGAAACTATGGTTAGACCTATAACAAACATAAGTAACTCTGCTGCTATCGCCCAATCTGGTACATAGGGTGAGTCTTGTATAAGTATAGATTCTGCAAGAGCTGCCTGTACTTCATGTGGTGAAAGTAACCCAACGGGTGTTGCAACGGTCGGAAATACTCCTGGTGCATTAACTGATACAAACACAAACTTATGTGCGACAGCTAATTCTTGTAAATTTGTTTGTGGAGTGTCGACCCAAGAGATCCATTTGCGGCCTAGGTTGTCTACATCAACAGGAGGTAAGCCTTGCACAGTAATCTGTCGCATACCATTATCATCGCCTTTTATAATGTAGGTGTTCGCGCCAGCCAATACTTTTAAAACTTCTGTACCAAACGATGCAACAAAACCATCTGGTGTTTGCATAAGAAGAGGCATACGCCTTACAAGATTATCTACTTCGGTGGGAGCCGTCGACAAACCTTGAGGAACGTCTATGAATATTGGGTCGTTTGCAACAACTCCCTTAGCCATAATACCATTAATATTTTCACCAAGTAAAACGGTTCCGCTTGTTGGCGGATAATTACTATTGTCATATTCGAACATGGCTAATATGCTAGGACTATAATCTAAGGCCATCAAAAACATTTCATCGCCACCAAAACGATCTGGATTCGGTAAAGATATTACCCAACCGACACCCATAGCTCCTGCCTCTAAAATGTCCATGTGTATTTGTGCTAACTCTTGTCTAGGAAAAGGCCAGCCACCAGATTTTTGTATATCTTCTTGCGTGATATTTAAAACAACAAAATTACCACTAGGCTCATGTTTTTTAACGAATGTATCAAATGTTTGTAGTTTAAGAATTTGTAAAGGATATAACTGAAACAACAGCGGTAAAGCTAGTAATATAAATACTATGAATATTACCTTTTTCATCCAGAACTTTGCGTTATGTTAATTGTAGAATTAGCTGTGCCGTTTACTTGTATGACTTTTGATACACCGTCTTGAGTAATAACTATATTGTATGCTTGATCGGCACTGACTAATACCTGTGCTCTTTGATTTACCATGCGCATGAATTTAAGTTGATCGCCTTGTATTATTGTTGTAATTTGTGTCTCGGTATCTTGTCCTATTTTTGTACCGACTAACTGTATGCCACTAGAAAAATCAGATAAGTTTTCTTCTTCTTTTACATCAAGTTCATCTAATACATCTAACAAATCTTCAAGAAAGTTTACATTTAATAAGTCTATGTCGAGCTCCGAAAAATCTATGTTTTCATCTTCATCCAACATATCTTCATCGGATAAAAAATCTATATCTAAATCAGTAAATTCTAGGTAATCGTTTTGTTGGGACTGTGTTTGTTCGTTCTCTACAAACTGCTCTTTTGGTGGTGAAACAATCAACATGTTATCAATGAAGTTTAAATCAATATCTAAAACCACAGGTTTTGTGGGAGCCACATCATAAGCAGATGTAGTTGTAGCTTGATATGGTTTGTTGAGCACCTGTTGGCCCATAGCTGTTTGCACAACTATTTCGCCACTTGCGTCACCAAACTCATTCGGTAATAAAATTATAAGTGCTTTGCCAGTAATATCGATAGTACAAACAAAATCTGTACCTTGCACAAAAATTTGTGAGCTAGGTGTTGAGAGTGTGATATTTTTTTTATTTAGTTTGTTAGCATTACCACTTATAAACCTAATGGTGCCGCTAGCAAACTGTAAGGCCATTTTTGATTTATCTGGGTTATTATTGTAGACATAATCAGTTATAAGTAACTCGCTGTGTTCTGTAAGCCTAACAGTTGATTCGTCGAGAAAGGTTATAGCTATTCGACCTGCGCTAGTTTGCACATTGTCTAAAGAATTGATGTCAAAGTCTAAAGCGGCCTCATACGGTTCATCACGATAGACTCTACCGTAACCTGTTAATTCTGTAATATCACCTATTGAATCAGCATGAAGTGGAAGTACCACCGTCATTTTGAATAATACAGATATTAGAATTACTTGTATTTGCAATAACTTGTAACCAATCACGCGCTAATGTAGATGCCTGGGTAATGTTCATAGTGTTGCTGCTACCATCAAGATCTAAATTAAAGTATGCCGATGTCGCCGCTGTGTTACCGCTATATCCACTACCTGTAAAATTAATGGTATTTGTACTACCGTTAATATCCATGTAGTTGGTTGCGTTTTCATAGTCGATGTCAAAATCTAACTCATTACTATCACCCAGTATTATCCAATCTAAATTAAGATAGGAAGAGTTAGCATTTTCACCTATTTTTATATCAGCCTCATTACTTGAGCCTGTTACATCGATGTTAAGATCAACATAATCAGCTGTAATAAGACCAGTAGAGTTCATTAAGACATCCCAAACGTTGCTATCACCGTCAAACTCGAAGAAACCAGTAAAGTTGTCGCCATCTATAGCGTCGGATCTAAATATGTTGCTAGAGCCGATTTGATTGATGTCTAGCGCCATAGTAGAGCCGTCAAGATCAAGCACTGTCATAGTTCCAGATACAGCTGAGGTACCACCTATAAGGTTAGATGATCCAAGTTGTTCTAAGTCTATGGTTGCGTTCGAGCCGCTTTGATCTACATAAATTTCGTTGTCTGCGAAAATAGTAAATGAGAAAAAAAGTAAAAATAAATATTTATTCATCTGCATATTGCCAAAAATTACGTTCGCGACCTTGTTTAATAATATCTACAATACCAATTTCTATAGCTGATTGCAAAGCGATAGACTTACTTTCATTCATGGCATTTCCTGTTTCAAATTCTATTAGTTCTGTGGAATTGTTAGTAAACCTAAAAACGTCAGATGATATACCGACAGATAAAATAGTTCTTGTTGTTAAGTTTTCTAGCAAAACTTCGCCAGTGCTTACTGATACAACTCTTATTGAAACCAATACGGTGTCCTCTCTATACTGCTTGCTAGTTGATATACCTAGCATCCTGGACCCAATACCCCCTGTATTAAGATTTGTGTTGTAATCGACTATACCACCTTCAATAATTACTCCTGCAAACAGTAATGGTAATTGTTTAGTATCATCTTCAAACTTTTCTCTGGTTGACCGAATAATTTGCCTTTCACGGGTGATGTGATCGATTCCTACCCTCTCTACTACACGAAAAAAACCAGATTGTTTTAGTGCCCTAATTAAATATGTTTCGGGTGCTTGAGTCATGGCCGTGCTAAAATTAGCATATCCATCAACCGATTTTCTTTGTCCTGTAAAATCAGAAAACTTATACACGGCAGCTATCGGTTTTACCTTGGGTGCAGGTATTTCAGTTATCTCTTTTGTTATCGGTTTATTTATAAATGCGTCTTTAGAAAAGCATTTTGCTTTGCCGACTATTGATACAAGATCTTTATAGTCCCCTTCTGGGTTGGTAAGACATGGTGATATTAACTTAGTATGCGTAGTGCAACTAACCGCCAAAACCAAAGTCGCCAATAGGTATGGTAATTTCAGTAGTTGTTTCATCTAGCGTATTGTATATAGTTAGGGTTATGTAAGTCCCGTCGCTGGACCAACTAATGATGTTGTCAAATAAAGTAAAAGATCCTTCTGTTTCTGGATTTTCACCAAAAAGCTGTTCTACTATTTGTCTGGAAATTTGAGCAAAAATTCTTGACTCCAAATTTCTGGTGAAACGACTTATAACAGAGTTTTCTGCATCTCGTTTTCTTTGCTCTTCTAAGGCCTTCAAATCTGCGCGGAGCTGTTCTTTACGCGTATACTCTTGAGATTCTACAGTAAGATAATGTGCGCTTTGTCCAATGCCAGAAAAACTTGGTGATTTAAACTGAAACTTTATTTCGTCAGCAAATACATTCATGCCTAAAATAGCAACAAACATAATCAATCCCATCCACACAAAAAAAATTGTAATTTTAGTTTTTTCTAGTTCGTGTGCTTGTATTTGTTTTTCTGTGTTGTTTTTTTTCATCTTCAATTTCTTTGTTTTTATTTTTTAAAACAGTATTAACCTTTGTTTGTAATCTTATCATGTCTTGGTCTAACAGGCGAAGTTGATCGGTTAGTCTTATTATGGTCATTTTCATTTCTTCAACCGCAGGATCAATAACTTTATTTATCGTAACCCAAACGTAATATACAAAATAACCCAAGCCAACAACCATAACTACAGGAAAACCAAAGTCTGCAATTAACTGTGCAATACTTATTTCTTGTACTACATTAATCTCGTCTTGCATCTATCTTGCCATCTTCAACAAAATTTTCTGCTCGAGCTATTCTATCTAAATCTGGTGGTAGATTAAGTGCACTAGATACTGATGTATCAATTCTAATGATGTCGTTGTTCATTATGGATGCTCTGGTTATAAGCATTTTTGTAATACCTTGAACGGTTTTTATTTCATCAACCAAGCTGCCCATAAGTTGTTTCATTACTAAAAATATGAAGTAAGCCATGACTAAGGCGCCAGCAATCGGCACGCCAACCTCTGCTATAAGGTTGAATACTTCCATTAATTATTTTCGCCTTTAAATGTTTTTGATGAATTTGTGGTTCCAGCGTATAAACCAAACCAAGCTGCTCCTGCACCTACTACTATAGATATGAGACCAGATTGTTCAAAGCTAGGTGTTTCAAGTGCCATAAACCATATAGTGCATTTGTATAACAATACTATATAAACGGTCAGAAACAGTCTTGGAAATATACGCCAAGAGTCAACAGCTTTAGCTAAGTGAATCCATCTTTGATGTGGGTTTATTTTATCTGGTGCCTCAAGTTCTCTAATCTTGTCTTTAAGCTCTGATATTTCTTGAATCATGGCCATAAATTTATTAAGATCCATTTCGACTTCATTACGGTCCATATCTCCGCCAAATCTTCCTTGTCCGTCATTCATTATACAAAACTCGCTGCTACTATTGCACCAACAATAAAAGGATATACGGCCCACAACATAGTTTCTAACTTATCAAATCTCTTTGATCCGTCTGCAAGTCTTTGCTCTATATTTGCGTAACGTATGGCACATTCTTTTTCATGTGCCTCAATTTTAGCCATTGTATCCTTTACTGATGCCATTATTTTTTCTTTTTTACTCTTTTGGTAGTATATGCCTCGTTTACATCTGGTGTAGACTTATCATCTGCAACATAATGTCCTTTTTTATTACGAGCTCTTACTTGCACTTGTTCAGTATTTGTAATCACTCCCCATAATTTACTTAACCATCCCATATTATTTCTCCTTTGCACGCCCGATATTTAGAGCGAATAAATCTAGTATAGAATATACTTTTTTAAAAAAATTATCATCTTGTGGTGTTGGGGTTAGAGCTGCTATAAGTGAGCTAATAGTCACGATTGCATTGCAGATCATTATAAATTTTAAAAGTGTCATGTTTTCTCCTCATCTTTTGTGTTGGCATTGCTTTGCAAACTATTAGCCAACGTTTGTGTATAAGTTCGCAAACTTGGTAAAAGCTCATCTATTTCAAATTGATGTGCTTGTATTTTTTTTGTCAAGCTATTTATATGTGCTTGCATGTTTTGTTGTTCTGGAGTTAATTTAACTTCTTTATTGTCTGATTTATTTTTTTTCGTCGCCATTTATTCTACCTCGTTTTGTTTATTTTCATCTATTACATCCCAACAATTAAGGTTGGACGCAATAGTTCTTCTCTCACCCTCACCTTTGAAGGGATATACCATGTGTTGTAACCACGATGGAAATATTAATAGTTTACCCACTTCTGGTGTCATTACAAATGATTGTGCTGGTGTTAATCGCTGACTATCTAGAACAGATACTCTGCCATATTGAAAAGCTATACATCCATCTGAGTGTCCGCTTTCATTATATAAAGAATAGGTTGGTGTGTTTGCAATACCTTTGGCACCTATTTGTGGTGGTACTTTTGTCCAGGCTGTAGTAGATATGCCCATGAGTGTTTTGGTTCCATGGTCGTGTATAGGATTATAGTCTCCATCATAACTGTGCACAGACCAGGTTTCATCTATTTCAACCCTTTTGGCACATTTTAGTGGGTTGCCTGCGGCTGCAAATTGGTTTATATATTCAGTAGATAATGTTGTTATAAAGGCATTATAACCCAACATTCTAGGATCGTTATGATCCAAAAGCAGTTGCTCTCCCTTGTGTATTTGTCCTACGAGTGTGTTTGCTAATGATTGTTTGTTTTTATTTTCTCTATATTCATCCATGTAATCGTTTACATCATCGATCATCTGTTGAGGCATGTGAGTTTCTAATACATACACAGCAGGTAAAACCTGCATTTTATAATGCACCCTATCGTCGCTATCAATCATATTTAACTAGGTACGTTAAAGTCGTTATCAGGTGTGCTTTCTGCGGGAGGGTTAGTAATAACACTATCTACTTGACTAGCAAATACTTTGTCCCAAAGTGATACAGGACATAATGCTACAAGCTGTGCATTAGTCCAACTACTTTTAGCTTTTAAACTAAAGTTAGTGGTTGTATTACCACTTACATCTGTATCTGTTTGATTAATTGTAGTGGTAAAAATAGAAGTATAATAAGTGCTATCACCTTCACTACCGTTTTCATACTTCATTTCTATATCCCACTTATCTACTTTACTAGATGAGTTTACATAAGGTCTGCATTTAGTTATTGCTTTTGTTACTGCCATTTTATTCTCCTTTTATCCTTCTAAGGTTGTTATTCTTGTTGTTAGTGCCTCTATTTTAGCATCTGCCTCTTGCAAAGCCTTTACTAAAATTGGTATAAATTTAGTGTACTGTAAACCATATTGTTTACCATCAGAAGAAAGGCTTGTAGTTAAGTTGGTTTTACTATCGATATTATAACCCGCAGCTTTTTCTAGTGTTTCTACTTCCTGAGCTTTAAAACCTACGTCTAGCCAATCTTCTTTATGTGTACCATCTGGTGTTAGTTTATCTAAATCAAAGTCATCTGATTTTTTATTACCATATTTAGAACGCTTGTCCCACTTGTAAGTTACAGGATTTAGTGCTTTTACAAAATCTAGACCTAAATCTAACGCATTAAAATCTGTTTTATCTCTTTGATCTGATGAAACAGTAAGACTTACTTGGCAGTGCAAAGAAGATATATTTTCGTCACCTAAACCAACCACATTACTATCTGACGAGGCTGGACCTCCTGGACTGCCTGAAATTAAAGCATCATGCCCTAATGCAAGGTTGTTAGAACCTGTTGTAATACTTCCTCCTGCATCAGTTCCTATGCAAGTATTATTACTTGATGTAGTAATATTTTCTCCTGCACTGTCACCTATCAAAGTATTTTGATTACCATCTGACAAATCTAATCCTGCTCCTATTCCAACTACAGTATTAGCAGCACCATCTATACAACTTTTTAGAGCATCTTTACCTACTGCTGTGTTAGAGTCAGCTGTTGTATTTGCTTTTAAAGCATCTCTTCCTATTGCTACGTTATTACTTCCAGTAGTGTTGGCATCCATAGCAGCATATCCCACAGCAGTATTTGAATCACCTGTGGTATTAGTGTCCATAGCTTCTGCACCAATGGCAGTATTAAAATTAGCTGTAGTGTTAGATTTTAGTGCTTGTCTGCCAAAAGCCGCAAGTCCTGCTCCTGTAGTGTTTGATGCTAGTGCATTTGATCCAAAAGCAACGTTAGCACTTGCTGTTGTATTAGCACCTAACGCATCAACACCCATAGCAGTATTATCTGTGGCTGTCGTATTAGCATCAAGTGCACCCTTTCCAACTGCTGTGTTGTTTCCACCAGTTGTAGTTGCTGTAAGTGCTTGAAAGCCTACTGCCGTGTTGTGAACAGCCGTAGTATTAGCAGTAAGCGCTGCAAAACCAATAGCAACTCCTTTATCTCCACTTGTATTAGCAGCAAAAGCATCTGTTCCTACAGCCGTCATGTTATTTACTGTAGTGTTAGCTGTTAGAGTGTTATATCCAACTGCGACATTTTGAGAACCAGTTGTGTTATTACCTAAAGCTGTATGTCCTAAAGCTGTATTATTATTACCCGTTGTATTAGCAGTCAAAGATTCAAAGCCTATAGCTGTAAGTCTGATACCTGTTGTATTTGCATCACCTGATAGACCACCGACTGCTGTGTTTTGGTCGCCTGTAGTGTTTGCGAATAAAGCCTGATAACCAAATGCTGTGTTATTACTCGCTGTTGTATTATTATATAATGATGCGTTTCCTACTGCTGTAAGATTAGCACCAGTCGTATTAGTAAATAAAGCCTCTCTTCCAACCGCCGTGTTGTTATCAGCAGTGGTGTTATTAGCTAAAGCACTTCTTCCAATAGCAGTGTTTACTGTACCTGTTGTGTTATCTAGTAAAGCATCTTTACCTACTGCTGTGTTTCCGTCTGCGGTGGTATTAGCACTTAGAGCATCATGTCCAACAGCTACATTATTTTTACCAGATGTATTAGCGTCTAATGCGTTTGAGCCTATAGCTACACTGTTTCTGCCAGATGTTAATGATGCAAAAACATCATCACCTATACCAACGTTGTCTGTAGCACTTGATAAAGTGCCTGTGCTTGCATTTTGACTAATTAAAATACTGTCAGTAAAGTTTGTAGCATCGGCTAAAATACTTATACCGTTGATAGTACCGCTTAAATCAAGATTACCATTCATATCAATAGTGGTAGCATTAAGCTCTAACTCAGTATCAGAAACTAGATCTAAAACTCCGTCTGCTGATTGATGTATATAAGTTCCAGAGTCACCAAACTGTAGTTGTCTAGTGCTGTTTAATAAAATACCTGTATCTGCAACATGGGTAAGTGTGGTGTCTTGATCGTCACCTAAATTAATAACAGCTGCGTCCGCTAAAAATAAATCACTAAACTCTAAAGAGCTTGTTCCTAGTGCTGCTCCGTCACTAGCATCTGGTACAAAAGCTGTAGTTGCAGTTATTGTTGTGCCTTGAATTGTGCTTGAGCCTGTCAATGCTCCACTGACATTTAGCGCGTCAACCGTAGTAGTGCCTGCTAGGTTAAGATCTGTAAATGCGTCTGCTACAGCTGCACCAGAGCCAGCTCCGTCTAAATAAACTGCTTTAACATCGCCTGCTGGTATTGTAACGTTTGATCCAGTGCCTTGAGAGATTAATATATTTTGTGAACCTGTGGTTGCATTTTCAATAAAGTGCATCCTGTTTATTGTGTTAGGTCCGATGGTTATAGTACAAGCTGAGTCTAGGGCGCCAGTGTATTTAATGTACATAGCACGTCCTGCGTCAGCAGAGCCGTCGGCAACAGTCGTGGTGTGCGTGTCTGCGTTTGTGGTTATGGCCTCAGTGCCAAAACCTAAAGCGTCGCCTATTAGTTCTAAGTTTGTATTAGTTTCAGTTCCCCAAGTACCGCTAGATTCACCTGTGCCTATTTCTTTTAATCTTAAATCATTTACATAACTTGCCATATTTAAGTTACCTCATATTATGCCGCGTCTCTACCTGCGTTTATTGTAGTATAGTTTGGAGATTGCGTTGTCGCAACCTCTGAATAGCTGGGAGTTTGTGTTGTTGTTATGTTTGAATAGCTAGCAGTTTGTGAGGTATCTATTTCTCCGTAGACTAAAATAAATCCTGTTGATACAGTAGATTCTACTCCTGTTGGTGTTACGTTTGCTTTTGCCTGTGTCGTTACGCTACTTAACGCAGAGGTCATGCTAAAACTTGGTAAATTAATTACTTCGTTTTCGTGAACAATTACCGAACCAATAGCAGAGGTAGAAACAAGAGTTGTTGGTGTAACATTTGCTTTTGCTACAGTGGTTGGTGCGCCAAGTGCAGAGGTTGCTGCGACACCAGTAGGACTTACATTAGCTTTTGCAGTAACACTTACAGAACCCACAGCAGATGTGGTGACTAGAGTTGTTGGTGTTACGTTTGCTTTAGCAGCTACAGTTATAGATCCTAGTCCTGCGGTTGTAGCTTGGCCTGTTACCGATACGTTTGCTTTTGCTGATACTGTTGGCGATCCTACGCTGGCGGTGGCTGCCAAACCTGTAGGCTGAACTATAGCTCCTGCAACAACAGTTACAGATCCTAAACTTGTAGTTGCAGAAACGCCAGTGACATTAACATCTATAGATACACTTATCGATTGTCCCCAAGGTCCTTGTCCCCAGGTACCTCGTCCCCAGCCAGTTGCACCAGTATTAGACATTAACTTAAATTATCTCTAACTTGCTCTAATAAAGTCTTGATTGAATTTAGATCTGCTCGAACAGGATCTGTCATAAAATCAAGAGCCAGCATGGAATCAATCGTAGCTATCGCACTTATTATTTTTTCTTTATCAGTCATAATTAATCATATCTTGCTAAAACATTTTTAACAACGGACTGATACACCTTCGATTTTGACACTTTATCAGCATCGTCCTCTTCTTTGTCATAATCAAAGATTAGTTTCGGCGAAGATGTTTGCTGTATCTTCGAAGATTTTTTTAGGCTCGCCAATCCGCGTGGTTGTGTCGATTTTTCCATACCCATCTGCTATTCCCTCCTGTTTAAGTTTTTCATAAGTTAAGTTTGGTTTTCCTTTGTTTGCTTGAGCATAATCTGAATTTATAAGCCTGCCTTTGCGTATAAATCTATCGTTCATTCTAACTAAAGCTAAATCTGGATCTATTTCAGTTAATACAAGATTTACTTTGTAACCATTGCTTTTTAGGGTTTCACTTAAAACTCTAATAGCATCTGGGTTGCCGCCGACTTTAGGCAAAACTAAATTATCGCCTCTACCCATAGCAACATCTAAAACTTCATTAGATATTACTTTAGATTCATGGTGCACTGCATTTGATCCTACACCACCTTGATATTCGGGTAAAACTTTTTTGGCCTCATCTGCATCAATAATAACTGAATTGGTTTTTATTGCTAAAGGATTAGATATTGCACTTTTGCCTGCGGCTGGTGGTCCAATGACTATAGTTGCTAATCTATCACCTGTATTTTTTGCCATAATGTTGGTTGGTATTTCTAATCCTTGCTCACGATAAGCAAGAGTTTTTCCACCTTTGTAAAGCTCATCCACAGCATCTTCATAACCAACTACTGTTTTACCACCAAAATTAAATTGTCTATTTTTAACAAAATCATCAGTGCCATACCCAGGCATATTTTTTGTTAAGGGTATTTCATTCATGATTTTTTCAGCTTGGACGATTGATGGATGATTAGCAGCTTGATCTAATTTATTAGCATTTGAAAGGTTTGGGTCGTCAAGTATTTTTTTAAGATCTAATAAATCATCATCTAAACTAATAATACCTCTTTTAATGGTTTCTTTAGCTACAGCTTTTGCTGGTGCTCCTGCTGGACCAAGTGCATCCAAGGGAGATAGTGCAACACCCAACATGTCGCCTTCTGATTTTGCTAGCTCACCACTTAAAAAAGGAACAAATGATGCAATGCCACGCAAAGTATCTCTTCTTCGGCTTTTTGGTGAAGGCACCATAGGTCTTGTAAGATAATCAATAACAGGTCCAGGGCGATCAAATTGTAAAGGCTTAATGCCACCAACATCACTTGGCATAGGTTCATATTGTTCAAAAATGTCCAAGTTTTGATTCATACAAAGATTATAACGAAATCTGTCAGATTATCTATTCGTGAAGGCCTTGGAACTTACGCTTAAGTATTCTTTGCACCTTATGGAAGGGAAAGTCCTCGTAGCCTGGATGCGAACTTTGAATCTGTTTAGCTATTTTTCTCGCTCCAAGTCCCTTAGCTCTTAGTGCATAGATATGTTTTAACACTGCTTGTTCCTCTGGTATCGGCACTAACTTGGTTCTACGTCTGCTGCCAGACTCGTCGTACTGCTTTTCATAACCAAAGGGTGTTTGCCCTCCGATTGAGTAGCCGCGCTCTGCATAAACAAGTTTGCCACCATTAAGCCTAGACATAATCATTTCTCTCTCTATCTCAGCGAACTGGGCCATATTAGTAACAAGCTGTTGGTTAGCTATCCTAGTCATATCCATTTTTGCCTCAAGGCCAGTCTTTTCTTTTTCTTTGGGTAACACCACTGGTATGTCTGCAAACATATCGCAGAAGTAAAGTGTAATACCAGTATCTTCAAGCGTAGGAATCATGTTGACCATTTCTAAAAAGGATCTTGCAAGCCTATCTAGTTTGGTTGCTACTATCACATCGTTGGCATCCATAGTATCTGTCAGCTCTCTAGAGCCTGGTCGCTCTAATAAAGGTTTCATGCCGCTAATACCAGCGTCGGTAAAGAACCTGTCAACTTTGCGGCCACCATATTTATTGGCTACAAACTCTTCTATAGATTTCTTTTGCTCTTCTAGTGAAGAGCCGTTTTTGACCTGTTGCTCAGACGATACTCTGATATAGCCATAGATATTGTTTACTTGTTTTCTTGGTTCAATCATGTTGCCTCCTCTTCTTTTATTACTTTATCTATAATCGCAAATGCCTCTAGCATTTCATTTATAACATCCCCATCACAGTATCCTAAAATCGCATCATCTAGTTTTTTTCTAGCATTTTTTAATTCTTTTATATTTGTTTTCGTGTTATTCATAGTTCCTCCTTATTTAATTTGTTACTCACAATACAATAGTAACACTTCTACAAATATTTGCAACTATTTGCAACATACAATATAATCTTTTTTGTAATTAATTAATTGGAGTGAATTATGTCAACGATAGAAATAATAAGTTACACAATATTATCAGCAGTTCTTATAACTGTAATATATCTAAATGAGAGGAACCTATAAATGACTAAACCAAAACATGTAAAGAGTTGGATTGGACCTGTAGTTAAAGATATTTTTATGAAGTATCTATCCAATAAACACAATAAGCCTTACGGTGATATATCACCCAAGGATATGACAGATACAGAGATAGAACTCTGGAAGGAAGTTGAGGCCATGAACGGCAACATAGTAGGTATAAGTTTTAAAAACAGGTTGCATTAATGGACGAAAAAATGAAACAAGACTTTGCTGAGTATCTTACTAAGTCTTTTATAACTTTTATGGATCTAAGCAGAACGATAGACGGTCTTGAGAGTTATTATCTGCGCAACAAATCGCAGCTCGATATTATCAAAGGCACCGATGAAACTTTGTATGCAAATATTATCGAGGCCTTCAAAAGTAAAAAAGCAAAGATCCTGGAGAAACAAAATGAACAAAGCTAAATTAGTAAAACTTGCAGATGAAGTATTAACTGATATTGATATTGATATGAAGTCTGAACAAAGAAATTATTTAGAAAAAAAATTATTAGATGCTATGACTCAAAGATTTCTACACGCTCGTTATCGTTTAAACTATTTAGCAACAAATGACAAAGAGTGGGCTAAAAAATATGAGAAAGAATATCAATCTGTAAAACCAATACTTGATGATTCAATAGATAAATTATTATGTCTAGGAAAGTAAACGAAGAAAAACTTTGCACAGGTTTTTATCAAGCACATGATTTTTTAAATTTTGATTTAAAAAAATATAAAAGCAACGTAAAACCGCTGATTAACATCAATAGACTTGGAATTAATATGGCTCCTCCTGAGCTGGTTGAGGGCCCATACTCTAAAGAACAGGAGGCTGCATATAATCTTTTAAATTGGTATGCTCAATCAACTCATAAAGAGTACGACAGATGGCTTGACTCATTAAAATTTCAATATAAACACAGCATCTTGCACGAACTTTTACCACCAAAAAAAGTTTTAAATGAATTTTTTGGAGATTTACATGTGCGGGTACCTCACGAAAAAACTCTTTTAATAAATAGTTGGGGGGATTCAACTTGTATTGTGTCGGTAGAAGAAGTAAATGCTGCAGCTTGGTTTGTCAAAATGAGAAAAATGTTAGGTGTAAAGATACTACAACCACATCCTTTTAAAAAAATACAAAAAAAAATAATTGCTAATAGCTATAAACATAATTGGAAAAGCGAAACAATATTGTTGTGTCGTATTACCGTCAACACTAACGTGCCTATTGAAAACATTTATAAACCAAAAAGATTTTCTAAAAAAGTTGTTGAATGTTTTACCAGACCAAAAACTTTTCACTATCCAATAACTCTTGTTTTACCGTGTGGTGGAAAAATATCTAATTTAGATGCTATTAGAACACCTATTTTAATACATGATGTAAACGCTTTAGAGCCTAATGGTGAATATTTATGGTTTCAAAGCCTGTTACAACCTGCATCAACCCCACCGATAGAGGGTGAGTATTTACATTGGGATGATAATGTAAGTCTAAAACAAAATTTTCAAAATCAAGCAAGTAGAATTAAAGAACTTATAAAATCATCAGAAAAAAACGGTTATAAAGATCCCATGTCTGCTTTATGGCAAATAGTTTGTCAAAATGTAATACATATTTCTATATTGACACACCCTGAATTTAAAGATTTTTGTGTAAATATGTTACAAAATAAAGGCTTACAACCAAACAAACACTCTTATACAAGTAAGAATCCATACAAAAATAAACCAGGTTGGAGGCCTGCGTTTGAACACTATGTTGTTACAATTAATGTTCCAGATGATGTAAGTTTAGAACAAAATTCTTCCGTTAATAAGAAAAGACATCATTTAGTACGCGGTCATTTAATGAGATCAGAAAGTAAAAATTCAGTTGATGGTTTTGTTTGGAGAAAATCACACTGGAGGGGCAACAAAGAACTTGGCACCATTACTAAAGATTATGTTATGAATGTTGACGAAAAAATTAATAAAAATACACAAAGATAAAGATGACAACCAATAAAGATGAGATTAGAGGGGTGGCTAGACATTTGCGTTTAGTTTGCACAGAACAAATAGAGGAGCTAGAGGATCAGTTGCCCAGAGTGACTAATCCTCAAGACAGAGAGGATATAACAAAGCGAATAGAAACTTTGCATGAAATAGCAGACGAGATCAATCGACGTGCAGAGTTTCTAATCGGGGAGTATGATAATAAGACATGAAAATCGATAGAAGAAAAATACCAGCTCACTTGCAATATTTAAGTGATAAGGCCTTAGCAGCTCTGATCTATCTGCATAGATCAAGATTTACTTAAACGGCGGCCCTGTAAACCAGGCAACGACCACATAGCGGTCGCCTTTGGTCACTGGTTTTACCTGGTGCGAGATAAAAGAGCTAAAAGCGACTATCTCACCCATCTTTGGCCGCGTACAGCTAGCATTGTCGCCTGTCCTAAAGCATAATTCGCCGCCTTCATACTCTTCATTCAAACATAACGTCATACTAATCTTACGATTCGCAGCTGTTCCCTCGGGTCCTATGTCAATATGGTAGCCATAACCGTTACTTGGCGCCTTGTAATGGATAATTTGGGCCGTTTCTATGCCATTTATCGCATAATTGAAGTATTTATTAGCAGAAACCGCGATTTTATTAAGGATCCTATACAATCTGTCCTCTTTTGCGTCTATATAATGGATCTGGGCATCGCGAATATCAGTATTTGCTGTTTCCTTAGCGTTTTCGTGCACTTTTGCTTGCTCTGGTTCGCTTTCAACCAAGTAATCTAAGAACAAATCAACCTCTTCCTGGCTGATCGACAGGCCTGTAACGCCGTGATTAGGTGCTTTGCTCTTCTTCGTCGACATGATAATTCAAAGTCAGCTCATCACCCTCGTTAATATGCCTTATTGTGTGTAAATGGTAAATTCTATAGTCGTCCCAGTCCAAAAGTTCGATTAAACAGCAGTTAGGTGTTTCGGTATGATTTAAAAAACCACCTAAAGGTGTGCGAACATAGCCGTTTATAATCGGTATCTTAATATGAGTCATGCCAAGATCTGTGTCTGCCGCAATATTTTCAGTTGCAAAGAGTCCCAGGCCTTCGATCACACTATTTTTAATCGTAAGATTGTCTGGCAGTGGTTTGTAATAAAATTTATTAAATTTATATTTCATACTGTAACCTCAAAATGTTTTTCATATCGTCTCCAGTTTTTTTTAAGTACGTCTAGCCAATGATCCATTTCCATAACACATATTTTGTCGTTCTCTTC
>VTLG01012329.1_pt1 | contig 24718 bp, 55 predicted proteins | sample 4694571 | NCBI WGS metagenome assembly VTLG01 (sample SAMN12604809, study PRJNA352737) | marine metagenome | biome: ENVO:00000447; feature: ENVO:00000209|ENVO:00000569|ENVO:01000036; material: ENVO:00002151; isolation source: viral sequences binned using virsorter ...
CTGGATCAATAATAAAACATTGATATTTAGTCATAGATAAATTACGACAAGGATAATATCTTTCTTTTCCTTTGATATTTAACAATAAACCACAACATTCTTTAGGATCTTCAACTTTTGCATGACTGAGAGCAGCTTCTTTCCAATCATTCATGGCATAAACGTACCGATAGAAGGAAATAATTCTTTAGTACAAACTCTCAAAGGAATCCTTATATTTGCTAAATCAAATGAAGCAGCTAACTCAAACTGTACAACTGCTCTATTTTCTGCTGATTTTCTATCTATTTTGTAAATTTCCTGTGGATATTCTGCTGTAGGATCTGGTGTTCCATAAGGATTCGATTGGCTTGTGGTAGTCGAAGATGTTGTTTGTTGGATCGTGTTTGGGTTGTTCATCGTTATTGTATTACCCATATTATTTCCATGAGTTAGACAATAATATCTAAGATCGTTGGGAGCACCTGGATATGCTGGCTGATACGTTACAGTTGCATCTGTACCCAAAGTTCCTGCATTGACAGTAGTTTGCTGTCCACCAGCATCAGATTTTATTCTTAATGGGTGACTTACATTAGAACTATGAGATTGATTGAAGATATAAGTTGAGCCACGTTTCATCGTGATAACTGGTTTTTGAACTCCATTTATGGCAAAAACATTATTACCTCCAGAATCTTGCACTACTGTGACAGTATATGTGACAGTTTCAGCGTCAGAAGGATCAGCTACAGTTTGAGTTGTAGTAGTTGTTGTCGCTACAGGGTCAAAATTTGCAGCATCTAGAAACCTAGCCAAAGTAGTTCTCCTCTTTACTATCGCACCAGTCAGATCATTTCCTGGAGTTACCTGATTTACATTCAACAAGATCGCTGTAATTACATTCGTAACATTACTGATCGTCAATGTAGGTCGAGGTAACTGACCATTTGCATATTTAAAACCATCAGCCTCTAGAGGTATTGCAATATAAGTATTTCCATCCCAGATAATATTCCCGTTGTTTACTTCATTCGTACCAGCGTGAAATCTATATGTAGTAGCAGATCCATGCAAAGCTGCATCTGTTGTTAGTTCAAATAACTCTATAAGTGACCCAGGATTTATTGCTTGGGTTTCAGATATAGGATTTGCCATTAGGGTTCAAATACTTGTGTAAAGGTTGCACTTATTCTGTTTCTATCAAAACTAAATACTTCTTTAGTAAAAGATGGACATACCCACTTAAAATTTGTAGATGAATCTGGAGGCGACCAATCAAAAGAGGCTCCATCAACTTTTCTTGCTTCTAAAAATGTTTCAATCTCAGTTGCATCTTCATTATCAACATTAAATGTAAGACTCCATTGTTTTGCTTTTTGATTTATGCCAAAAGTAAATCTTTGTTGGTAGCCGTCACCAAATTGAACTACTCTCGTATTAGTAATATCCGTTTTGTTTGCAGAAAAAACGGGGTTGTAATCAGGAAAAGTAGCCATTATCTTAATAAGCCTCCAGGTCTTCTTTGTTTCAATAATTCTGATTGTATCGCTGCTGAAATAACTCTGCCAAGTTCTTTTCCGCTTTCATTATTTCCTTGAACAGACGATCCAGAAGCATCTACATTTACACTTATATTTGTACTACCTCCTCCAGCTAATTTATTATTAGGGATTATTGTACCTGAACTTTTTGGTACAAACAATTCTGGGCCTTTTTCTCCTACAAGAGATGCTTTACCTGTTGGAGGTCGGCCACCTCTAGCAAACTTCAACATTGGTAGACCACCAAAAATCCCAGGGGCAATACTTCCTAAAATAGTGTTGACACCAAGTTTTACTAAAGTATTAGCCAAATCATTTAATATGTTTTTAGCAGCTTCACCTAAAGTTTTTGTTTGTAATATTGCAGCAGTTATATTATCAGTAACACCAGAAGCAATAGTTTCTCCTACTAATTCAAAATTAGTTTTCATTTTTTGTGAAATATTAAATAATTTTTCTCCAAGAATTATTCTTGCAGCATCTATATCTTGTATTGCTGTTTTAACCAACAACATTTCTTCTTCTGTAGACTTTGCATTTCTTAAATCTTCACCTAGCTGGAATTGAATACCAAGTTTTGTTTTTTCAAATTCTAATCTAGCTGCAAGTTGTTCATCTTCTGCTCTATTTGCACCAACGATTTTCTTATTTATTCCATTTAAAGCAGTTTGTAAATTTAAACGTCTTTCTAACTTAGAATTTATTGATGCCTCTTTTTCATCAAGTAATGTAATTTCTTTATTTATATTAAATATATCAAAATTTAATTTATCACGAAAATTCTTTTCAATATCAGCACGAGCACCTTCATCTGATATACCTTTTAATGCTTCAGTTTTTGCCTCTTTGTTTTGAAGACGTATTATGTCTTTTTGTAATTTTAAATTCTCTTTCTGTGCATCAAATGTCTGTGCTGCCTTTCCAAATGACTTTTCCATTTCAATACTAAACTTTGTAAACTGAATATCTCCTACTGTTTGAAGTTCTTTTCTTAATTTTTTGGTATTACCTATTGCTTGTTGTATTCTTTTATTCAATTTTTCAAAAAACTTATCAACAACAGGTAAATCTGGAATTAAATTTCTTATTCCAGTAGCCAGAGTATTAAAACCTCTAAAGAATAGAGAAACTCCAGCAGATAAAGCTCCTACTGCTGTTAATAATGGGCCACCAATAATTGCTAAAGTTGTACCAGCACTATTAACAAGCTCACTAAATCCTGCATTAAGAAGTTGCACCTGTCTATTAATATCTCTTTGAACATCAGCATTAGCACCAGTTCTTTTAAATACCTGATCAGCTAAAACTGCTCTTGCTCTATCTGCTTGTCCTAATTCTTTAAGAAGTTCAACTTGTGCTCTTAGTTCTCCACTAATGATAATGCTTTGTTCTTCAAGTTTTTCAAAACTTATTTGATCTACTGCATCTCCTAATGCGTTTGCTCTTTTTATTAGAGTTTCAATTTGTTGTCCAACCGCACTTCCAAAAATTTGTGCTCCAAATTCTTCACCAGGCTTGGCGAGAAAACTACCAGCTAACGATCCACCAATAGAACCTATACCACCACCAAATAACAGAGGAAAACCAGCACCTAATAATCTACCTTGTCTTTGTTGTTTAGCAGTTCTTTCTCTATCTCTTATATTTTTTCTACGCTGTTTAAATAAATCCATTTCAAGCTGTTTTTGTTTTGACATCTCTTGTGTAACTTTTTTTTCAACTTGTAATTTTTTATCAGTTTGAGTTTTTACTGGTTTTGTTCTATCTAATTGCTTATTAACATTGGCTATTGCTACTTCTAATTCTTTATATTCTTTACTACCTATCTCGACAAGACTTATTATTCTTTCGAGTTCCATTTTATAGTTATTAAGAGCAGCAGTAGTTTTTGGAATTGTATTTCCAATCTTTAATACTTCTGTTAATTGTTTACCAATTCCTGCACTAGATCCTTTAACTAATTTTGCGTTTGTTTGATATAAATTTTGTAATGACTTAAGACGTTCTAATTCTGCTTTTAATAATTGACGAGAAGCATTTTCTCCTGCGGTTAATGCCTGTGTAAATTGCTGACTACCAGCTTTTGCACTATTAGCTACACTCCGAAATGTTGCTAGTTGAGAGTTTAAACCTCCGATAGTTTTTGAAAAACCTGTGACCTTTCCAGTTTGTCCAAATGTTGCTAATGTTTCACTTAAAGTTTGTTTTAAAGCATTTATTTGATTTCTAAATGCTTCAGTACCACCTCTTTGTTTCTGAAAGATGTCTGGTACTGGTTTTAAACCTCTTATTAAGCCATTAATTCTATTAACTTTAGCTACAACGCTATCTATTTTCTTCTCGCCATTTACACGCAGATCAATAACAGCAGAGTAACTAGCCATTAAAATTTATAAACTTACTTTATTCTAACTTATCTCCTTCTTTTTGCCTTTTCAAATGATTTTTCTTGTTCTTCATTAATTATCAAAAAATATGCACTCCAACCTATAAGTTCTTCCATTGTCATAGTCTTAATTTCATATAAACTTTTACCTAATTCTTTTGCAACACCAAACTGCAACATCATAAGATTATCTTTTTTCAGTTGGGCAGCTAATTCTTTGGGTCAGGCAAATCCTCTTCTTCACTAATAACTGAAAGCATTAGAGCTTGTAAGTCCTTATCTTTTACTTCATTTTTTAAAATATCTATTTCTCCAGATTTAAATAATCTCATTCCATTTTCATCCTGTGCTTTAGTAAGGAGTAATTGCAAGGCAAAAGCATTAGCATCATCACTTTTAGCTTGTTTTTGTGCTCTCTCTCTTTCTGACATTGTTAGTGGTGTTACATACATTTCAAAAATCGAACCATCAGATAATGTAACTTCTTTTTTTACAGGTTCAAGATTTGCAGCTTTTTTTAGCTTGTCCAATGCAGATAAATTACTTGCCATGAATAAAAACAATATAATATTTATATTATTCTAATATAAAACATAAAAAAACCCCAGATTTTCTGAGGTTCGTTAAGTTATGCTAATTTAATTAAGCAGTCTTAGATAGGTCGAATGTAGGAGCAGCACTAGGTCTGAAGGCTATCTCTACAACTTGTCCGTCATCTGGGTTTACGTTGAAACTTGCAGATGTAAGAATAATATCTGCCAAAATTGATCTACTTGCGTTTTGATCCACGTTAGCACCACTCATCTGACGATCAATATACAATCTTACTTTTGCACCAGTTTGTTGACGTTGGATAACATCTTCAACCATTCTACTGGATAAAAGTGTGTCATCATCTGTTGAATAAACACTAGCAGAACCACTACCATCAGCAAAACCTGAGATGAATGTTCTAAATGGTGCAGTTGCAGTAACAGTTTGACCAATACTTGTTACGTCAATTTCCGCTCTGGTTATCTCAAAACTCCACTCTCTTACAGATCCAACAACTAATGGTGCTGTGAATGTAATGCTTGCAAAAGTTCCTGATGTAAAAGTAGGTGCTGCTGAAGCTGTTGCTGCTGATCCTCCTGCTGTTGTAGATAATGTCATCTCTCCAGTAGAAGCATCATAAGTTTTTACGAAGTAATCTCCTGCTGTAATGCAGTTAGTTACTGTAGATCCTCCTGGATATGCAAGTGTTACTGTGTCATTAACTTTGTAACCCAACTGTGTACCAACATTAATTTGTGTTGTGTCTCCACCTGATCCAGCAGGGAAAGAAGCAGCAGCAATTTGTGTTGAGCTTGTACCAGCAGGAGAATAATATAACGCTCCCGAAGTACCCGATAGAACTGTAGCCATGATTAATAATTCTAAGGTTTGAACATACGGGTACTACCCGATATGTCTCTAGGATAGCGTAGATTTGTTAAAAGATTCAAGAAATTACTGTAGCTTGAAAATTTGTTTCTAATCTTGAAATAAAATATGGTCTATCTTCTTGAAAAGTAGGGCCAACAACAACTCCTGTTCTGACATAAACTCCACTTGTAGGTTGCCCAGTATTATTTATAGTTTCAATAGTACTAAAAGCAGTATTAATTAAAGTCTGATTTCTTGCTGGCCCTTTTCCCTTCTCAGAAAATGCTCGAACAACAACGATTCCTCTAACCTGATCAAAACTTTTTGTTAAAGAACTCTGTGTAGTATCTCCAAATTGAACATTAACATTAACAAATTCATCTACAGAATCAGCCATAGCATTACTGTAATTATCAAAAAATATTGGAATTGCTGGTGATAATGCACCATACGCAGTCGCTAACTGAGATTCAAAGATAGTTCTAATAGATTGATAATTCATATTTTAAATCCTAATTTTACTCCTCTAAATAAAGCACGTTCAATACCACCAGTTTGTACATAATTACTGTACCAATCTAATTCAGCAGTACTTTTTGCCTGTCCATCACCAGAACTAATTTGTCCTCTAAATGTTAACCCACCACCTCTCTTTCCTTCTTTTACAGGTGATTTGACAGGAGGAATTGGATTACCTTCAGCATCTACATCTGGTCTAAACGTACCAACTTCTAAATCCAATGCGTATTGTGCATAAGGTTGAGTATTTTCAATAATAAATTTAGTTTTACGTCTTATCTCTCTTTTTGTTACAGGTAACTCTGCAATATTAGATAAACTATAAGGATAGCTACCTTCACCACCTCCTCTAGCTCCAGGAGCTTTTGCAACTGCAACCCAACTATTTTTAAATGTTCCTGTATATGCTGGCCCTTTCTTTGCTAAATCATTCATTATTTCTACAGCACAATTTCTTGCAAGTTCATTAATAGAAGTTCTTACAATATCAGAAAAATCTGTTAAATCATTAACGATTGATGGTTGTTTTCTTCTTCCCATTATTGAGGTTTAGCAATAACTGTATGTAGTATAGGATTATTACCTCTCGATGTATTAATACTAATAATTCTTGCAACTTTAGTTTCACCATTTTCAGTATATTGAATACGATCTCTAATATTTGGAAAATAAGTTCCTAATTCTTTATTGCCAAAAATAAATTTTAAACTAGAAGTTTGATCTTTTCCTTCATATACAGTTGCATCTACAGAGCTAATTATTGCCTTAACAGAAACATTAGTATCTGAACCACTTACCTCTCCTGTAGAAGTATTATAAGTTTGCGATGTAGCAGTTTTAATGTAAGTAACATCAATACCAAAACTATTTAATAACTGTTCTGGTAATCCTTTAAATGTACTATCAATTAAAGACATACTATCCTCTTACTACCCTCATTTGGAAAGATCCTGCTCCACCAAGCATATACGCTCCAAGATAACTTTGTAACCAAGGATAAACATCCATAATATTGTTAACAGAACCAGTGCCTTGAGTATTAGTATTGTATTTAACTTCTAAATCTCCTAGTTTTGCTTCTGCTATATTTCCATTTGTTCCTACATTTCCTGTAATTGCATCGGTATCATTTGCCAAAGCTCTAGCTAGTTCATACTGTGCATACTTTATGTTTAACGGAATCTTGCTACAAGCTAGTTCTACACCATCTACTTGATAATTATTTCTTGGAAACTTTAATGCCTGTCCATCATCACATCTATCACCATAGTAAACAAAGCTATCAATCCATCTGGTAGCTGCTATTAATGATCTATTTTTTTGGTCATCAGTTTTATTATCCCAAGTTGTTGAATCTGGAACTGTTTCAAAATAACTATTAGCTTCAGTCAATGTGACATAGCTATTAGCATTTTCTCCTTTAATAGTTGCATTTATGGTAGCTGCCACGATTGATAAGGTAATTTAGTTTTATTGTAGCGTAAAGAAAAAACCCCACCAATATTTGATGAGGTTTATTGACCACCAATTAAATAGTACTAAGGATTAGTACCTGTATCAAGTGGTGAGTTGACGATAAGCTCAACAATAGGAATTAAATCAGCATCGTATGTGATTGCCCAGTTATTATCGTTAGCTAACTGTGCGTTAGTTGGGTTGTCAGTAGCAGATGTCCACTTAGTTCCCATAACGTGATAAGCACTGTGGTAATCAACAGACATAACATCTTGCTTAGATAAGATGTTTCTATCTGATTCAATACCTAGAGGAGATTGTTCTCCTTCAAGAATTGTTCCTGACTTAATTAAGTAGCAACGGAACTCTTTCTGATGACCTGTTGTACCAGGATGAACTGTATTAACTTGAGAGTCAATAACAACATTCATTCCAGCAAATTGGCCGATGCTTGTTTCATTAACACCGACACCGCCACCACCCCAAGTTACTGCACCACCAGATGTAAGAGCAGATGTTGAGAATGTAAGCATACCAACTTGATATAAGTAGTAAGCAACAGATGGATGAACAACTAGAGTATCTAGCTCATCTCCTCTTGATCCAAGAAGTGATCTTCCTCTTGCAACTGTAGAAGCTGTTAAGAAGTTATCAGTATCAGCACCAGAAGCAGCACCTTTACTTAAATCAAGTGCGTTTGCACCTAGTGGGCCAAAAGTAGATCCGAACAAACCATCTAACAAGCTAAATAGTCTTGCTGAGTTTAATTTGTTGATAGCATCTGCAATTTGGTTTCTGATATGACCCATTGGATCTTCACCAGCAGCCAATACAGCTACATCATCAACAGCATAAGCAAAACCTCTATGACAGATAGTTGCGATCTGTGTTGCTGTACCAATCTTTTGTGGTGTCAAATAACCATTGTTACTTGTACCCCATGTTGCTGTACCATCTAAGATTTCCTCAGTTGGTGTGATTGGGTTAAATTCTGGAACTTGTATTCTTGTTCCACCTTCTGTTGCGTCAAGAAGTGGATTTCTTACAACAGCACCAGATTTTAAAAATGCACTACGTTCCTTGATAGCTTCGGAAACATATGTGCTGAGATTATTTCTCTTAACGATATCCGCTAATAGGACACCGCCAGAGTAATTCTGAAACGGAGCAGCCATTCAGATTTACCTTTTTAAGTTTTGCGATACCCTAATCACAGATAAGGGGATTAGTTTCACAGAAACTAACTATTTTTGTGCCTCTTGCTTGAGCACGGCTGCAAGCTGTGGGTCTTGTTCTGATATTAGCATTTGTTGAGTCAGGTTGCCCGTTTTCCAGGGATTTACTTGACCTCCAGAAGCATTTGCTATGGGACTAGGCTTTGCACCCATTCCAGCAGCACTACTAGGCTTGAAATGATGTTCCCAACCACTTCCAGGATTTTTAAGAGTTGAAAGATAAGTATTTAAATCTTGTTCAACACCACCATTAAGAACAACAACTTTACCTTCAGCATTTTTTTGTAACTTGTTTTGTAATAAAGCCAAAGTTTGTTCAGCATTTATAGCACCAAGATTACTAATAGCAGCTAATGCTTTTGTTTTAGTAGAAGCCACTTCATTAGAAGTTTTCATATCTTCTAATTTTTGCGACAAACTTGAAATCTGTTGATCTTTTTCTTGTGCCGTTTTATTGGCCTCTTCCCAAAGAGTTTTCCATTGTCCTTGATCTTCTAATTCTTGTTTCCTCTGTTCCTCTTTTTTCTTATAAACTTCATCAAGTTTATTTTTTGCACCTTTAAACTTTTCTTGTTCCTCTGAAACTTGCTTTTTCAAAGCATTTAGTTGTGATTCATACTCTGCTTTGATAGCAGTAAGATCAGGTGCTTGTGGTTGAGTTGGTTGTGAAGCAGTTTCAGCCACGGGCTGTTCAGCGTTGGTCACAGACTCAGGCTGAATTACTTTTTCTTCGATTGCCATGAATTAGTCAGATAATGGGCTAGTAGTTTTCTTTTTTGAAACTTTCTTCTTAGTTTCTTTTGGTGCAGGAGCAGGACAAGTTTCAACTGGAGCAGTTGAATGTACAAGTTCTACTTCTTCCCATTTATAAGTTCCGTCAGGTTGCAGAACATGGTCTAACGATTTAGCCATAAGAATGAATGTATTTATATATCATCTTACCAAACTATTCAGTTTTGGCTTCATTCGCTGATGGCAATACTTCACCTTGAACTAAAATATCTCTAAATTCCTCTCTATCAATGACTTGTTGATCAAACAATGATGTTAAAGCTGTAATATCTTGACCGATTAATCTTTCAATATCAAAATCTCTACTAATTTTTACTTCGGGTGGTTCAATACCTACATATTCAGCAGATAAATTAAAACATTTTTGAAGTTTTTGTTCTAATTCCATAGAAACCATTGCAAGCATAGAATTAGTATCAACACGATCTAGCCTTCGAGCATCAGCAGATTCAGCTACAAACTTTTGTTGACTCAAAGTACTAATACCAAGAGTAGCCATTTGCATTTGTAATTCTTTTATTTCAGCAGATTGAGCATCAAAAGCACTTGAAGCTGGTTCTACATAATAAACTTTATTTCCTGGCTGAGTTGCCATTGCATAATTTACAGATATAGCAAGATCTTTTGTCTGATCGTCATATCCCTCCATAACAAGCATTGGTTGAGATGCAACGTGCAAACTATGAATAAGATCAGCCTGTCTTTGAAAATGTGCAATATTTAAATATGCAATATCAAGTAAAGGTGGTTTACTTACTAAATTTTCAGTTTTTCCAGAATAAACAGTAACTAAAGGTATTTCACCAAGAGAAAATTCCCCTGATTCAACTTGTTTATAATCTTTATCTGCTGATCCCATTTCAAAATTTCCTGTCACACTGTTATCAGAGACATCATACATTTCTTCGATTTGTTCTTTTTTACGAAACACTCTGTACCGACCAGGTTCTATAACTCTTATCTGGTCATAAACTTTCTCCCCAAAATCTCCATCAGGCAATACAGCCTTTTCTGCAATTCGAGCTTGTATAAGATTTCCATAATTTGATTCTCTATCTAATCTCCACCCATATAAATTATTAGGATCTACTTCAATCCAATAAGGTCTACGATTTTGCTGTCTTTCTTCTGCCAAACTTAATGCACCAGCAGGAGCAGGATAATCTACAAGAATATGACTTTGACCATAAGTAAGAGAACACATTAATATTCTTCTTGCATATTCATCTAAATCAGAACCACAACCATCAACATCCATTTTGAACATTTCTGTCCAATAAGGATCTCCAGTTAAAGTTATTGGTTTTCTAAGAACTAAACCTGTAGCTGCCCTTATTAATCTTTGAGTAAAAGGAGAAAAAACAGCACGATTTACTCTTGCAAGGTAAGCATCATAATCTTCTCTAGGTTCTAAAGGTAAAAACGCTTCACTATTTTCTCTTAAATATTCAGTACCTTCAGTAACAGCTTTCATTATTTCCCATCCTTTCATCATATCTAAAACTGCTCTAGTTCTAGTAAAAGGACTATCTATACCACCTACAGAAGTAGATGAAACAATATTGGTTCTAATTGGCCCAGGAACAGCATAAGTCATGTCAACACCTCCATCGTTTTAATGCTAACGCTTTTCTGGTGGGTCGGCCTTTTTTATCTTTTAATGGCCCAGGCATACCCTTCATTCTTGCACAAAAACTTTTTCTTCTTGCTGCTCTTTTACCAGTAGGATTTTTTTCAGTAACAGGTGCTTGTAAGTTACTACCTGTTGCTCTGTTATATTTCGCACGACCTTTTGCAGTCAGTCCACCCTTTTTAGACTTTTCGCCTCTTCCTACAGATAAACTGACTCCTTTCTTGCGTGGCATTATTTTCCGACCTTCACTTGTGCCTTTTTATGGGCTTGAGTAAATGAATCTCCTGCTCTCATACGTCTTTTCATAAATTCCATGTGTTTCTGAGAATGATGAGCAGAATGTTCCTTAAGTTTGTTCTTTTGAGAAGAAGTAAGTTTCATTTTACTTAGATAACTCTATGTTACCGCTTTACTTAAGATTTTACACTCATTTTTTCTTCTTTTTAGGCTTAGTTTTCTTTTTCTTACCTTTTTTGACACTTGCGATGTACCCTTGACATCTGCTCATTGCGTGAGATTTACTCATTTTTTCTTTTTGGTAGTTTTTTTACGTCTATGTTGATATGTTATCTTCTTACTGCTGGTTTTTTCACGTTTAAATCTTGCTTTTTCACTTGCTGACATTTCTGAAGCAGTCTTAGGTGTCTTACTTGATACACGTTTACTTGGTCTACAAGCTGGATAACCTCGTTTTTCGCCCTTTGATCGGCCACAAGGTTTGCCAGTTTTTACGTCAACCCATTTTTCTTTAAACCAACGAGTTAGACCACCACTACTTCTTGCCACGTTTTGCTCCTGTACGATAAGTACCACCACGTTTTTTGTACTCTCGTACAAGCCACGCATTAGCATAAGCACTTGGGTAAACCTTGAACTTACGCTTGGCTTCGGCTTTTACTCTAGCGTAAAGAGCTTTATTTACAGGAACATTCGCCACGTTTTTTACCTCCCTTCTTTTTCTTCTTCTTTTTCTTAGTCGTAGAATGGTACATAGTAAGAATTAGGTAGTTCTTAGTATATTCTAAACGCAGTCTGTCCTAATGTCTCTGGTTTTGCAAGGTTAAACTGCTGTAGACAAAGATAACCAAAAGCGTCAAAAGCATGGTCAACTCCTAGATTTTTGTTAGGTAGACCAGTATTTGGTGCATATGTAAGAGTTCTTAGTGCTTTTATCAATTCTTTACATCTTGGATGGATAAAAGTTCTCTGATCTCCATTTGCATCAAGTAAAGCAGTATTGACAGCAGTAATCTTATCTCTTATTTTCCAGGGAGATTTAGGACTCATAACAGTAAAACCACTACGTCTAAGAATATTATGGTCAGTAACTCCAACCCCACTCGTTTTTCTTGCACTACCAGTAGGATCAGGACAGGCAATAATTCTTCGATCCACCCCGTACCTTCTTGTTACTTCTTCAGCAAAGTCCCATGTGGTAGCACCTCCTGTCAGCATGATTTCATCAAAGACATATAAATTGTTGCCATGCTTGTAAGCACAGATCCCTGCCATAGGATCAACGTTAAAATCCAAGCCCAACAACAAAGGAAGCATATGTAGATCTTCTACTTCCTTATCAATATTCTCATCACTAAAGCTAACAGCGACTAAACCAGTTAAATTCTCAAAACTAGCTTCAAATTCCTGTCTGAATGTTCTTGCATCTAATTGTGACCTAGCTGCCTCTACTTCTTCTTTCGCAACATTACCCCCCTCAATCGTAGTAAAGCTCCACCTTTTCCAATCATCCCACTCCTGCTCACCACAAAAGCACCACATATCATAAAACCAACTGGCAGTACCATCAGGAGTGCTAATAAACAAAGCCCAACCCTGTTTATCAGCTAAAGCTGGTCTAATCACCTCTGCCCATACATCTCGATCCATAAACGCAGCCTCATCCAATACAACCCCCGCTAAACTTCTTCCTCTCAATGCCATCGCATTTTCTGTTCCTTTTAACTCAATAGTCGATCCATTTATCAATTCCAACCTTAAATCAGTCTCATTTTTACTCTGAACCCATACCTTTGGTACTAATTTCTTCAGTTCTTTCCACGCAATATCCTTTGCCATCCTATAAGTAGGAGCACAATAGAAATATACTTCACCAGGTCGATTGATAGCTCCTCTGAGCAGTTCAATACAGGATAAATATGACTTCCCAAACCTTCTTCCTGCAACCAACACCCGAAATCTTTTATCACAATTAAATACCTCCCCTTGTGCGTATCTTAAACTGATTTCTGGTCTGTTTTTTACCGCCATACACTCAAAAATAACAGAAAATTCAACCTATACCCCCTATTTATAGCCTAATTTTGCTTTTTTAGGTTATTATTCGATTATTAACCCCTCTCAGATTAAGTCCGTGGCTTCTTCTACTTTCCCAAACGATATTACACCACCTGTCGCTCAAGCGAATAAAACTCGTAGACCTAGATTTGTAGCTCGCTCTACAGCAGAAAAGGTTCAAGAACGTGCTCAAAGACTTTACTCTCGTCAATTAGATGGTAAAACTACTCGTCAACTCGTAATAGAACATTCAAAAATTGAACAGATCTCAATAACAACTGCCTGGGAAGATTGGGGCCGTGTAAAACACTGGAATACTGAAGATTGGGATAAAGATAGAGAAAATATGTTACCTCGTCTACAAGCGATGAGAGTACGTCTATTTAACAAAGCTATATCAAAAGGTCAATTACAAACAGCAGCACAGATCCTAGATAGCCTAGGCAAGGTAATAGGTGAATCCGTAGAAACAGTAAATATCCAAGCTCCAGAACTTTCAATTAAAGTTGAATCAAAGTAACGAAGATTTCGGGAATATATTTAAGTTATGGGTAAGGTACAAAAAAAAATTTAACATCTGCAATATTACCCCTATGCCCTCAGCCTAGTCTGTGTGCCTCTGTGATAGCGTTGTAATAGCATTTAGGTATGATAGTACCTTAAAAATTTTGGCCTCTCTGAAGCGATTTTGAGAGGTGTAACTTTTTGTAAACTTTGTATAATCTGATACTACTTAGATATTACTTAGATGGTATTATGCTATTAGGATAAAAAATGGGCGTGTACTATGTCCAAATTTTATGCTTGAGGATTTCCAAAAATGGTTATCAGGAAAAAAGATTTTAAAATCTAGCTTCCTGAGAAACACAAAAGGAAATACAAAAAAAGAACCTAGAAAATTCATCCTTCCTTCCTTCCATATGACTAAACAAATTTTAGGCATTGTCTTTATTTCTGGTGGTAGCTCATGGGCTACTGCTGAATTAACAGACAAAGTAACTCTTGAGGTTATCGCTTCCAGAGCCGCTAAGAACACCAAAAGATCTTGGAAGCATCTTTTTAAATTTCCTAAAGAGTATGTATGTCCAGTTAATCTTTATGATGTTTCAAAAGCTCACGGGTGGAACTGTGAGAGAGTAGGCGAGATTATGCCTATTTTGAAATCTGGTAAACTTGGCAAGAAACCTTGCAAGTTTATTAAAACAATAAACGTAGTTTTATAACTACGTTTTATTCCTTCCTTTTTACCTTCCTAAAAAAATGATCAAACCAGTTTTAATGAGCAAAGAAATTAAATTTTTTGTTCGTGATGTTTACGGCAATAGATTTTACTACTTAGTAGATTCTATTGATAAATGGATTCTAGAATTAACTGGAACTAAAACTCTTTTATTAAGAGATAAGCAAACATTACAAGATGTTGGCTTTAAATTTATTCAAGTATTCGAGGATTAAAAAAATGAGAACTAAATTATTATTAGTTGCTTTTCTTTTACTAAGTTGGCAAGCAGTCACAATAGTTTCAACGCTTTATAATCGTTTAGATGCTAGAGCCACGCAACTAGAGTTATTGATTCAGGACTTAGAAAAATGATAGAAGTAAAACTCTTTTTATTAGATCACGAAGTTGCGGAAGTCCTTGAGAATGTCGAGGACTTGCAACACCTTCAAACTTTTATTTCTTTAAAAAAAGAAATTCTTAAAAAGTACGAATCTAAAAAAGCATTAGAAGAATTAGATTTTCTTAATGCTGATCTTGTTAACACTGAAGAACCATTTTAAAATTATGACCACCACAAAACACAAATTTAAAAAAGTTATCTTTACAATCGATTGCGATTATGAAGAATTAGTTGATGGTATCGGCCTAGATTATTCTAGGTCTGGTTCTGATTTAAAAATTAAAATATTTTTAGATCAGGAAGAATTTAAAAGATTCTACTCAAAAGATGAAGTTGAGTTTTGCTCAAATACTCTTAATTGGGAATTGGGTGAAAGTTGCTCAGAAGTTCATATTTATAATCCATCAAAAAAGGATTATTTAGAATATGAGATTGATTAAAAATAATAAAGATGTTACAATGTAGCATCTTTTTTTTAATTACCTATTCTCAATAATTTTTATAATTGAGAATAAAAAAATTTCTGGACTAAAAAAAATTTTTCAAAAAAAAAAAAAAAAAAAAAAAATTGTTTTGGCTGTGGCGGTTATTATGAATGGCCTAATGAATGGCTTTTTTGAATGAAAATAATAAATGTTTTTTTATATCATTATGATATAATTAATAATGAAGTCTCACAAATTTTATTATGTACACTGTATTTGTAAGAAATTGGTGGAAGAATAACCCATCATGGCCAAACGGATTAGAACCCGACTCAAGTGCTAGAAAAACAAAACTAGCAACTTTTGAAACTCAAGAAGAATGTATTAGGTATTGCAAAGAATATAATCGAACACATAAAGCGGGTAGATTATCAAGAAAAGCAGAGTTTACACAATATTGGTAAAATGAAACATTTTAAAACTATTGAACAGTTCCCAAAAGATTTTAATTACATAAATGAATTTTATGTATTAATTAAAAGTCTTTACAAAATGGATTATGAAAATAGAATTAATCCATTTTATTTTTATTTAGATTTTATTGGATACACTAGCGATAGATGTAAAAGTTATGCTTTTGATTTATTACCTTATAAAGCTAGTGAATGTTTTGGACATTTAGAAAGATGCTCATTTATGAAAGCACTAAAAGTGTTTGAAAATTACTCCTATGATGATGTTTATGATTATATTGATTTATTGAATCATAATTTTAAAAAAGGCCATCCAATATTTATAGATAAATTTTAAAGACTTTTAATAAGTCTTTTTTTATATATATGTTGTATATATACTATAACTGTGATATCATTTTAATAGTTTATACAATATTAAAAATGCCTAAACTGAATAAACCCATGAATGAATTTAGATTTCAAGAAATCATGGGAGAATATTTAATCCCATGTACTGAATGGATGGAAAATTTAAACATACAAAAAGCCGTAGCTATGAATGATGAAGTTATGCTTAGAAAAATTCTTGAATGTGAGTATTAATTATGAAATATTTAGTAAAAACATTATCAGCTTGGACTACTTTTGAAGATTTAATTTTAGATGAATTAGAGCTTCAAGAGTATAAAGAATATGCAAGAGATCAACAATTACTTTTAGAGGTTACTGATTATGAATAAATTAGAATCAACAATACCTTTTGATGGTTTTTATGAATCATTTATTAGTGATGATATAGATCATCAAATAGGACAACAAATAGAATGGGATAGCGATATATACGATCTAAATGAAGATGAGCAACAAATTTTATGGGATAGTTATTTGAGTATTAATAGATCATATTTTTATAATCAAATAGCTGAAGATTATACAAATTTTTATATTGAGATACTTAATAGAAGATTAAAAGGGTTTACATTAAAAGCTAAATTTAATCTTATAACAAGTCCTAGAGAATATAACTTTGAAACAGATAGAATTTTTATAGAAATAGAAGAAAATCATGCTATTGATTTTATTAAATATATAATTAAAAACTATAAAAAAGAGTTAGAAAATAAGATAAAAGAGAGATTTACAAGTAGATCAGGTTTTTGGTCACACTATAAAAATGGATTAGATTTATGGACTAATGATTATTCAGAATGGGATCATAACCAAATTGGAACTTGTTTTGAATTATTTGATTTAGAAGAAGAAGATATAAATTATTCACTTAGAGAATATTTAAGTGAAACAATAATGGATAATTTAGGAAATACATTAGGTCAAGAAGGTATTGATTTATTAGATAAGAAACAAAAAGAAAAAGATAAAAAGGAATTAATGGATAAACAACAACTAAAACTAAATTTTAATTAATTATGAAACACGTTATCACCATGAATTGCAGAATAAACCAGTTAACTGAAGAACATCAAGTAACTATTATACGCTTGATAAATCATTTAGCTTCACATAGATATGAATATCAGGTTCATGCTATGAATCGTATTGAAAAAATACAAAAAGAAAATCCATATTGTGATGATATAGAAGGTTTTGAAAAACTAAAAATGGAATTAGAGGATATTGAATAATGGATATTAAAAGCAAAGTTCAAATCTTACTTAATATTTTACAAGTATTATGTGAGTTAGCAGAAAGGGATGCTACATTATTTTTACCTCAAAAAGGTAATGAGATAGATTATGAAGAATCAGTTAGATATTTAGTGAAAGAGATACAAATTACCAGTAGGAGAATTGATTAATGAGATATAAACAAAGATATAAAGATATGCCTATTGATAAATCATGGACTATTGAAAAAGATAGAGAAAGATTTATTAATGAGATAGCAGAGATAGCTTTTGGAGAAGATGCTATTGAACGTGGTTATGACTTAGATGAAGTAATTGAGAAAATACAAGAATTTTCTAACAATGCACTTAAATGGGAGGAGGGAGAAGATGGAAATTTATCATAAAATAAACAACAACAAAACTTCAGTAGGTTTTCATGTTCAATTAAATTCTAACGATCAGATTTTATTAAAAAATAAATTTGAAAATAAAAATATAACAGTAGTAAAAATGGGAAAATTAATGAATATTCATAGACAAAATGTATATCTATACCTTGAATCAACAGATTTATCTTTATTTAGATTATTACAAATACAACAGATATTAGATTTTGAAATAGTAAGTAAAAAAGATATAGATAATTTTATGAATAAATTTTATTTAGAAACAATAAATGAGGTTAAAAGATAATGGTAAATGTAAATCCTAATAGAGAATCATGTATGGAATATATGAAAGAGTTAATTAGAAAGAAATTATCTAAAACTGAAATAATAGAAGAATGTAAAAAAGGTTTTGATAATGTACATCCCAGTACTTTTTATGAGTGGTATGACATTGTGATAGTTGAATCAGATATAGAAGAATGGGAAAAGCAAAATAAAATAGAAATCCATGATAAAAGGCAAGATAAAATAGATTTAAAATACCAAATATATTTAGACCAAAAAAAGATATATAAAACTTCAACTGATAAAGAAGAAAAAAAGGAAGCTATGAATACATTATTAACTCACTTCTTAAAAAGAACTGAATAATTTACTGGCATTAATCAAGAGAACCTTTTAGGTATTCCTTAAATATATGTAAGTCCAGTACTTTCCAAATACGAAAATTCGGTAACGAAAATGATTTTAGATCTTACAAAAAAAGAATCTCAATTATTAGATGATGTATTTACATACATGATTGATTATATAAATGATGATTGCTTTTCAAATTCTGATAGAAAATCTTTTGATTCTATCTATTCAAAACTAAAGGGGAAAAATTAATGAAAGAACTAACCAAAGATCAAAAAACATTATTGTGTGATCTCATAGACGGATATTTTTATCCACGTTATTTGAGGCAGTCTTATGACGATCCAAAATGGGATAAAACTAAAGAATTTAAAGAAATTCGTAAAGTTTTAGATCCTAGCGGAAGTACAGAATTATTCCAATACGACTACTTTGAACACCCAAGTTTTAGGTCTAAAGAGTGGCTCGCAAAATACCAATTTAACGAGGATTAAAACAATGGACTCATTTTTACACAATCATCAATCTGCGTTGGATAGCCAACGTGAAGATGATGCAATCCGAGACTTGGAAGAGGAGGATTTTAAAAATGACTAAAAAATATCATGTACTTATGTCAGAAATACATTCAGTTTGGTACTTAGTTGAAGCTAAAAATGAAAAAGAAGCTATTAATAAAGTTTCTTGTGGAGATTACATTGAAGCTGAAGATGAAGGTTGCGAAATGGGTAGTCAAGAATTTTGTGAAATAGAGGAGATAGAAGAATGATTGATAACCCATTACCAGATCAAATTATGGAAGAAAAAGAAGCTCTTTATGTTAATGAACAATTTGAAGAGCATTGCACTAATACAGCTAAAGAAATAGCTAAAGATTATAATTTACATCCAGATTATTATGAACCTTTTATAGAGTTTTACATTGAAGAATGTAGAGAATCAGATAGAGGTTATTTTTTCTCTGATGATAAATATATTATAGATATTTGGTGGGATCATAATAAAGATTTATATGAAACTAAAACACCTTATATGGAGATAAAAAAATGATTAAAAAAGTTTTAGTAACTTTAATAGTTGAAGTGGATACAGAAGATGATTTAGTTACACCTAATGGAGATCCATTAAACGAAAATGTTGTTTTAAATCATATAGATAATGATGTATATATGTACCCTGTAGAGGAGATACATACATCATATTCTTGTGATTATAAAGAACATTTAAAAAATACTGAAAAAAGAATATTAGAAAAACTTAGATATGGAACTTTATTATGATTAAAAATTTATTTGAAGAATTAAAAGAAAAATAATTATTTTTTAGTTTTAATTACAAAATCGTGTATAGCTTCACGAATTAAAAAACCTATTGAGAGTCCTGCTCTTGATAGGTCTTTTAAATGCTGATAATCATCTGGATTTACAGATACACTAATCCTTTTTAGGGTTTCTCTTTTATCTTCAGTAGCGTTTTCAGTCATAATGAATGGCAAATATATATTAATATACTATCACTATGGTATTAAATCAACTATGAATGGAAAAAATATGATAAATAACTGCAAAAAGAAAAAGAAAAAGAACCAAAAAGAAAAAGAATATATATAAATAAATAAATAAATTATATATATATATATATATTATAAATATATATACATATAAGAATAAGGAAAAGAATTTTTCGGATATCTGCTTGACATCTAAATAAATATCACCTACTGTCAGTAATGAACAGTTTATTATGAATGGAAAAAACAAAAGTTTGTATTTGGTTAGATTCTGATCTTCATACTTATCTGAATGAAGCTAGAGGAGAAGAATTAACAATACCGCAATATATCCGTTTGATTCTTAAGCAGAAAATGAAATCTGCTAAGAAAAGAAAACATGGAGAAGCTGTACCTATGGATCTTTATGGATTTAGCACAATTACACCAGATTTAGTACCTGATGACTTAAAAGATTGTGCTGATTTAATTGAAGAATGGTGGCCTATTAGAAAGAAAAAAGGTGCAGTTAACTCTACAAGGGTCGCTAGACGTATCTTTGATACTCTTAGGTCATTTCCATCACAAGATAGAAAAGAAGCTCTTGAGAAGGCAATCAGTAATGGCTGGAAGGATATATATCCAGTTAAGAAGGGTTACAAACCAGAAGAGCCACAATTCAAACCTAAATATTTTAAAGCTAGTGATCAAGAAATAGTTCCAACTCTTGCTGAACTTGGTAAAACAGCTAAAGATTATATGGGAGATCAATAATGATTTGGGATAAAAATAGATACAAAGACTTTAAAGTTATCAAACTTAGAAGACGAGGGCCGAAAGATGGGCAAAGTATTGATTCTTATCTTTATGGCAAAACAAAAGGATATGAAGAAATGATTTTTGATCCAAAAACAAAATTCAATGATTTTGAAGCTAAGTATGTCAATAAAGATATCAATAAACAAAAAAAGAAATGGAAAGACTTTGACAAAGAAAGGGAGGAAAAATAATGGAAAGAATGTTTGATCAGGCATCTTTAATAAAAACTATTAAGGATGGTATTAAAAAAGGCTATTGGAGTTTGGAAGATATTGATAAACCTCCCCCAGGATGGACAGAAGTAGTGAATGATTGCAAAGGCAATCCTTTATTTCCGCAAGGTTATCAAGGTGTCAAATACCAAAATCTTGCTAGGGTGAAAGCACCCAAACCAAAAAAGGAAACAATAGAAATTATTGATCCTAAAGACCTTCCAACTTACGACTTTTAACAATGAAAACCTTCCAAGTTTTAAAACCTCTTCCAATCAAAAGAGATGAAAACAGACACCAGTATGTAAATACTGAAACGAAACAATGGTTATCTTATTCAACTACTCAAGTCTGTAGTGAATTATCTGAAGAAGATAAAGAAAATATCGAAAAGTGGAGATCACAATGGCAACCTAGAGGAGAAAAGTGCCATGAATGTCTAGCTGAACATATGTTGGGTAATGGCAAGATTGATCCTGATGAATATGGTGCATGGGTTGAACCATTACTTCAGCATGAACTGTTCACACATTTTGCACCAATGGCAGTTGAACATATGATGTCAATACCTGATAAATCAGTTGGCGGTCAACTTGATTTACTTGGCTATGACACTAAGACCAAACAGATTAGATTGATTGACTTGAAAACAAAAAGTAGCTGTGATTACTTCATGCGAAAGAGAAAAAAAGATGGTTTGCTATATATCGAGGATTTGGATATGTACTGGAAAGAACCTTACTCAACTGATAAACAACTTGGTTGCTACGTTGAAATGTTGAAACTAAACTACGATTTAAGACCAGATGTATGTAATACAATCTGGGCATTTGAAGGTAGATGTATTATGAACATTGATCAACCCACAGAAAGATGTGAAGCTGCATGGCAGAAAGCATGGGAAAAGTTTGAATCAGAACAGGAATTGTTCTAATGACCAAACAAGAAAGAATACAAGCTGCTCAAAAACGTATTGAGGAGCTAAGAAAACTTATCTCGGAGTGGACTAAAAGATGACTAAAGAAAACTACTCGCCTAAAGAAGGCATTATTCGTTGGAATAGTTCTAACGAAAAAATGTATGTACTAAAAGCTAGAAAAGGTTGTCTTCCTGTTTGGGAAGAAATTGACCCATTTGAAGATTTAGAAGAAAGGAAAGTAAAAAAATGAGATATATACTTGATGTCTCAGGTAGAGATTTGGAACTAATCAAAGCATCTATTGTTAACTTTGAAAGGTCATTGGAAATGTCATCTCAAGGAGACTTTACGCATTTGATTGATGAATTGAATGACACTTATCTAAGTCTTAAAAGACAAAAAACTAAACAATTAAATGCAAAACTAAGAAGAAAATGGAAAGTAATGAGATGAAATGTTTTTATCGTGAACTTGATCGAAGAAAAAAGTATTTGATCACAAAGCTAAACAATGAAATTGCATCACTTGAATGGCAATGGTTTCAAAGAGAAATTAGTGATAAAGATTATGTTGTAGCATTTGATGATATACAAAGACGTATTCGATCACTTGAAGGATGACTAATCCAAATAAAAGAAAAGGAGACAAAGCTGAAAGAGAAGCAGCAGAACTATTAACAGAAGTTACTGGTTTTGAATGTAAAAGAAATCTTGCAGCAGGAATACCAGATGATGTTGGAGATATATATGGCATACCAAACTGCGTGATACAGGTGGCAGATTACAAAGATAAGTCTAGAGCTTGTTTGGTAAAACCCAGGGAAGTGGAAACACAGAGAAAAAATGCAGGAGTAGACTTTGTTGCAAGCATGGTTAGGTTCAGAGGAGGTCAATGGAGAATGGTGTTGACCCCAGAACAATTCAACACATTGTTACAAGCTGCCTTGCAGTAAACATGATATATGTGTAATATAATTATCAAGTAAACAATTACTCATGGCTACCAAACAGCCTTCGACATTAATCGAGGCACTAAACGCTTTCCAGCAAAAGCATCATGCTGCTGGTTTAGATGGTAAAAATCCATTTTATAAAAGCAAATACACAACATTGTCTCAAGCTCTACTTGCTGTTCAGCCAGCTACAGAGTTTGGTCTTTGTCATTCACAATTAAATGATTATGTGATTACTCCAGAAGGAGAAGTTATTACAATAGTCATTACAAAATTGATGCACGTTTCTGGTGATGAACCTTTAGTCAGTAAGTTTCCTGTTCCAAAGATTCCTAGTAACGTAAAAAATGCACATCAGGAAGCTGGTTCTGCACAAACCTATGCTCGTAGATATGGATTACTTTCTGTCTATGGACTAGCTAACGATGATGATGATGGTAATTCACTTACCAAAACTCCACCACCAAAAACAGGTGTAGCAAAAACTCCCACTAAACCTAATCAAAAGCTAGAGCCTACATCTGTTTTAGAGAAACTTCCTGATCCTATTACTAAGGAAGCAAAGGAAACCATTCTTGAAAAGTTACAGGCACTTCATGAAAGCAAACCACTCCAGATGAAAGATGTAGTCGAATCTTTCAGAAAAAAGTTCAGTATCAAAGATACAAAGATTACCAGACATATTACTACTGCTGAACATGGTGAGTTTTTAGCTCTTGAAATCTCTAAAATAGATGAGAGCTTATGACACCAGATGAAACTGCTAACACTGCGAGAGAACAAGTATTGAATGAACTTCTTCTCCGCAAACAGCAACGTAAAAAAGATTGGAACAAAAACATCTTTAGTGTCAGAACAAATGACACCCTTGCCGTTAAAATAAAAGATCATTGTAAACAAAACAAAGTTTCTTTTAATTCATTCTTCAACACTTTATTAACTCAATTTTTTAATTAATTATGGAATTTAATCCAGCACTACCTCTTCCTATAAAATGGAACATTGGCGATGATCGTTTTAACGAAGGCCAACAAGTCTTGAGTCTCACAATTCCTGTTGACTCTGTAACTCATTTAATAGATCATTTACAAAACCTAGTTAACACAAAAGCAAAAGAAGGAGAAGTATATGACTTTGCCAAAAAAGAAAAAGTTAAAACTCAGTGTGTACAAATCTTCTCTAAAGCGATGGATGGCCCATACGGAGTATTTGGCAACATTAATCCACAGAAGATTAACACAGGAGTAAATGAAGAGTTACCTTTCTAAGTCTAAAGATGAATATTTAGTTAAAGATCCTAACCTCAATATTCACTTTAAAATAATAAATGGTGTACGCTACTGGCTTACACCTCCTCCTTCAGACTATAAAAAATGACACCAGTAAGAAAATCCGTAGAAAAGTTACGCAAACTCAAACAAATAAGACGTAAAAACTTAGAAAAAAATTTCCTGGAAATTCAAATGAAAGGTCAAGACCATTATGTTTTTATAAAAGAAAATGGTAAGGCTCAAGTAGTTTATGATGAAGGTCGTTGGGTTACAGAACATATAAGAACTGCAATCCTTAAATTCAATTATGAAATTGACAAGATTGATAAATTATTCATCAGAGATTTTACTGACGAGGAGCTTGACGAGTACGAAAAAACTTTGCGATAGGATTTATTGGTTTTCTTTTTCTTAATTCTTTTACAACAGCATTAGCTTCAAGTTCAATTAATCTATTCAACATTGAAGCCATAAAGACATCTTGATCGAATTTCTTTCTAACCATATGTGTGCAATATCTTTTTATGTTGTCTAAATCATCAGACTTCATAATTTCTCTACATTGCATTTCGACTTCTAATTCCATTTCTGGAGGGGCTGGCTCAATATCTATGTTGAGAAATTTAGTAATTTTCATTTCATTGGAAAAAGTTGTTTTTC
>VTLG01014833.1_pt1 | contig 24717 bp, 28 predicted proteins | sample 4694571 | NCBI WGS metagenome assembly VTLG01 (sample SAMN12604809, study PRJNA352737) | marine metagenome | biome: ENVO:00000447; feature: ENVO:00000209|ENVO:00000569|ENVO:01000036; material: ENVO:00002151; isolation source: viral sequences binned using virsorter ...
GTAGAGTCAAAGAGATTATAGAAGATAAGGAAGTTAATAATGTTCCTTTAGTTACTGATATTAATGTATACTATGAATATAATAGGTCTGGTTTATCGCCAGAAACATTAAGGGGTACTAATCAAACCATACAACTAACTAACGATTCGGTAACATATGCTACATCTGGATTGTTGGATGATCATAGAAAATATGCATTATCGTATTTACACAAAGCATTAAAATCAATTAATCAGTTGAGTGCTCTTGAAGATTCTATGGTAATTTACCGTATTACAAGAGCTCCAGAACGACGAATATTTTATATCGATGTTGGTACACTTCCAAGACAGAAAGCAGAGCAGTATGTTATGGATATTATGTCCAAGTATCGAAACAAGATGATATATAATCCTAATACAGGTCAGATTGATGATACAAAGAAATATCAGACTATGTTAGAGGATTACTTCTTGCCACGAAGAGAAGGTGGCAAGGGAACTCAGGTTGATACATTAGCTGGTGGACAAACAACTAATGTTACTGAGGAATTGGAATACTTTTTAAGAAAGGTATACAAATCACTTAATGTTCCATTTAGTAGATTTAATGACGATCAAAATATGGCATTTACTGATAACGCATCTTCTGTTACTCGTGAAGAGTTGAAGTTTGCAAGGTTTATTCAAAGATTACGACGAAGATTTTCAATCATATTTTATGATCTGTTAAAGACACAATGTGTTGTTAAGGGTGTATTTAAAGAACATGAATGGAATGAAATCAAGGATCAAATATTTTTTAACTTTACTAAGGATTCTTGGTTTGCAGAAGCTAAAAATCTTGATATTCTTAATGCTCGATTGGGTGCATTGAGTAGTATTGAAAATTATGTTGGTACATACTATTCACAAGATTATGTTTCAAAGAAGATACTTAATCAATCTACTGAAGAACGAGTAGAACAATATCAACAAATACAAAGAGAAAAAGAAGCTGGACTTATACCTTCGGAAGAAGAGATGTAGGTGAGTTTTAATAAATAATAATTAGGAGTAACTATGGACTTCGTAAAGACAGTCAAAGATATTATGGATAAGAGATATGCAGAGGTAAAGAAGAGTGTTGGTACTGAGTTAAATGACCGATCTTCATCTGCAAAGGAATCGTTGAAGAAAGAGGTGATGGCTGATACATTTACTAAGGATAATTCCGAAACTCAAACTAAAGAAGAGAAATAAATTAAATGGATTCAAAACAATTAGTTAATGACATTGTTAATAAAAGACTCTCTAAAGCTAGGAAAACTATCAATGAAGAGTTATCTAATCGTGTATTGGGTCATATTGAAAGTAAAAGATCTGATGTAATTAATGAAGCAATTATGTCCCCTGAAGCAGGAGTTGCAACAGCCGCTGCAGCTGGAATAGGTTTAGCTGGAGTAGGTGCAGTTAAAGGTATAAAGGGTGCAGTTAAACTTGGAAAAAAACTGCATGGGAGATTTGGTAGAAAAGGTAGACTTAAGAAAAGGAAAGAGAAAGAAGAAAAAAAGTCAGGTAAGGCCAAAGATAAATACGATCTTGCTTACGCAAAGGGGCCTGCTAAAGAGATTAAAAAACAAGAAGCTAAAAAACACAAGCCAGGTCGTGGTGTAGAACTCACTGATAAAGAAAAGAAAGATAATCAAAAAATTGATGATAAAATAGAAGATATTAAAGATGACTTTGATGCTGAATGGGCCGCTGGAAAAGGAAAGAAGGCTATAGAGAAGGGTCGTCTTGATATAAAAGGCCCAACTGATAAAGCATCAGCAGATGCTGCAAAAGCGGAGAAACGAGCAAAACGAGATGCAAAGGAAGAAATTGGTAAACTTACTGATAAGTTAAAAGTAGCACCAGCTGGTGGAAGTTTATCCAAAGCAGATATAGATCATAATAAGCAAATTAAAAGAGATATTGAAGATATAAAAAATAAGGCCGCCGGAATTGATAAAGAAGGTTTAAAATCAGTTGAAGATGCAAGAAGGAAAGAAGATGAAGGACTAAGTGATGAAGAGAAAGAAGCAGAGGCAGAAGCAAAAAGAATAGAAAAAGAAAAAGAGGCTTTAGATACAGAAATTACAACAAGATCTGATGAGATTGGAAAAACACAATCAAAAATGAATATTGATGCAATTTTAGGTAAAGATGCAGGTGTTAGAGCGAAGCAAAGGTTACAAAAACAACAAACAGCTCTTGATAAATTAGTGAATGCTCGTGCAGAACTTGAACCACCTGAAGAAGAAGGTGAAGAAGAGGTAGAAGAAGAATGAGTCATGCGTTAAATGAACTGATGTCAGCATATAATGTTAAGGCAGTTGAAGATGAAGCGAAAACTGCTGAAGTTATTGCAAAACATTCAGTTCGTATAAGGGATGGTTTATCCAGAATAAAGAAAGCGAAAGAAAAATGGGAGCCAGAATATCAATTATTTGATCCGGGCCCACAAAAAGGTATCGTTGCAGAAAGTATAACAACACAATCGAGGTATATATAAAAATGTTAAATGAACACTTAGAATCGGTAGAATTGCCAGAAGATGTGCAAATTGATGAGATAAAGAAAATCAAAGCTCGAGTTCGTGGCGGAAAGATACAAAGAAATGTCAAAGTTGCCACTAAGCCTGGACATAAGATAGTAGATGGAAAAGAAGTTAAGATGAAGGCATCTGAGAGATTGGCTCGTGCGAAGGGTGCTAAGAAAGGTGCCAAAAAACGAAAAGGTGCAAAAGGTGGTTTACGAGCGAGAATGAAATCACTTAAACTTAGAAAGAGAATAAGCAAATAAGATGAATTCAGATAATATCCTTAAACAGGAGTTGATTAGAAAAAAAAGAGATAAGATGATTAAAGTTGCGGCTGAAAAGGCTGCGAAAAAGAAGTCTGCTATACTTGCAATGGTTCGTAAACATAAGAGTAGTATAAAACAATCAACAAAAAAGGGTATTGCTAAAAAAATATCTGGATTTAAAGCATTTAAAAGAAAAATGATTAAACCACTATCAATGAAGAAGAAATCACCAATTAAGAAACCATTTAAGTTCAAGATTAAGAGCTTTAATATGGTAACAAAAAGGAAGTAGCAATGAAATTTATACGAGAATATGTAGAAAATATTGAGCCTGTCATTGTTGAAAATAAAGAGACAGGCGGAAAGGATTATTTCCTTGAGGGTATCTTTCTTCAGGGTAATAAAGAGAATAAGAACAAGAGGAATTATCCTACTGAAACATTGGATAAGGCTGTTAATGAGTTTAATTCAGAATACGTTATTAAAAAGCGTGGTTTTGGAGAACTCGGACATCCTACAGGGCCACAAATCAATCTTGAACGTGTATCACATATGATTACAGAGATCAAGAAAGAGGGAAATAATTTTCTTGGTCGTGCAAAAGTAATGGACACTCCTTATGGAAATATCGTTAAGAATTTCATTAAAGAGGGTTGTTTACTTGGTGTTTCCAGTCGAGGTCTTGGTTCTGTTAATGATAAAAATATGGTTCAAAACGATTACAAATTAGCAACAGTTGATATCGTTGCTGATCCTTCTGCTCCTGATGCATTCGTTGAAGGTATCATGGAGAATCACGAATGGTATGTAGAAAATGGCATATATAAAGTTCGTGAGATAGAAGAAATTCAAGATGAAGTTAATGAAACTCCTAAATATGAGTTACAAGAGAAGAAAATTGAACTCTTTGAGAAGTTTATTAATGGATTATAGGTTTAAAATATCAAAAAATATAAATAATATTGCAGGAGAATAAGGATGACAATAAAAGAGTCGTTAGAAAAACTCGACGAAATTCTCAAGAACACAGAGTCTTCTGTTATCGAAGACAATTTCAAGGACATCGCAGAAGCACTTGAGATTGACTCTGATGGCGTTGATACCGTAGAAGGTATGGTAGAGGCTATCAAGACATCTGTTTCTTCTATTGAAGAGAGTGACGTTGAAGCAGTAGTAGAGGAACTTGATAAATTCTTTGTAGTTGAAGAGGATGAAACATCCACCGAAGAAGATATTTCTGAGGCAAAAGCAACTAAGAAAGAAGAAGAAGAGGAAGAGGAAGGTGACGAAGAAGAAGAAGAGGAAGATGATGAGGATGAGGAAGAGGAAGAAGTTCCTGCTGAATCCAAGAAAATGAAAAAAGAATCTTTCTATATTAATTCGTCTGATCTTGATCTAAATGAAGATGTTACTGCTATGTTCCAAGGTGAGGAACTCTCAGAGGAACTCCAGAACAAAGCGAAAACAATCTTTGAAGCTGCTGTCGTTGCTCGTGTTAATAACAAGATTAATGACATCGTTGAAGATGTTAATGATGTTCTTGAAGAGCGAGTCGAGAAAATTGAAGAGTCGTATGGTGAGAAGGTAGATGAATACCTAACATACACTGTCAATGAATGGGTTAAAGATAACAAATTAGCTGTTGAAAGTGGTATTCGTTCAGAAATGTACGAATCATTTATCTCTGGTATGCGAAAAGTTTTTGATGATCATTACATCAACTTTCCAGAAGAAGAGATCTCAATCGCTGAAGATTTACAAAACAAAGTAAAAGAACTCGAAAAAGGACTGAATGAAACTCTTGAAGAGAATGCAAAACTTCATAAAGAGATCAAAGATGTCAACAAGAAAACTGTAGTCGATGAAGTTACTGATGGACTTTCTGAATCACAGAAAGATAAATTAGTAGAGTTGTATGAGAATATCGAAATTGATTCAAATGATGAAAATTTTGATAAGTTTCGTGCAAATGCAGTTTTAATTCGTGAAAATTACTTTCCAAAAGAGGTTTCAACAGTTGAAGATTCTGATACATTAATCGATGATGCTCCTGTTGATAAAGAAACAATTACTGAAGATCGCCAAACTGATACGGCGGTTGATAATTACGTTAAAACATTAAATCGTTACGTTAAATAGAGAAATTTAAGGAGAAACTAATGGATAATAATGCTAAAAACGCACAGCATTTAATCGAAAAGTGGAGTCCTGTTTTAGATCACGAGTCTATGCCAAAAATCACAGATAACTGGCGCAAGACTGTGACTGCAATCATGCTTGAAAACCAAGAGATTGCGAACAAGGAATCTGCTTCTGAAAATGGTGGCCTATTGACTGAAGCTGCACCTATGACAGGTAGTGCTCAGTTCTCAGGTTATGACCCTGTTTTAATTTCGTTGGTTCGTCGTTCTATGCCTAACCTCATCGCTTATGATGTAATGGGTGTACAACCTATGACGATGCCTACAGGTCTTATTTTCGCCATGCGTTCATACTTATCTGATGATGCTACTGATATTACAGAATCAGGTGACGTTGAAGCGTTCTACAATGAACCAGACACAGACTTTTCTGGTGGTGGAACAATGGCCGGAACAGACTTTTTCAATGCTGGTGCTCATAACACTGGATACACAACTGGTGTTGGTAATACAACAGCTGCTGGTGAAGCTCTTGTTGGTGCGACTGAAATTCCTGCAATGGGTTTTCGTATTGACAAAGTATCTGTAACTGCTAAAACTCGTGCTTTGAAAGCTGAGTACACAACTGAACTTGCACAGGACTTGCGTAATGTTCATGGACTCGATGCTGAATCTGAACTTGCTAATATTTTATCAAGTGAAATTCTTTCCGAGATTAACCGAGAAGCAGTTCGACACATTTACATAACTTCTAAGGTTGGAGCCCAAGCAGGTACAACTACTGCTGGTATATTCGACCTTGATACAGACTCAAGTGGTAGATGGTCAGTTGAAAAATTCAAAGGACTCATGTTCCAAATAGAACGTGAAGCCAATGGAGTATCTAAAGACACAAGACGAGGAAAAGCTAATATCTTACTCGTATCTTCTGATGTTGCGTCTGCACTTCAGATGGCTGGTGTTTTGGATTATGCCCCTGCTCTTGATCAAGCGGCTGCACTTAATGTAGATCCTGCTGCTTCAACATTTGCTGGTGTATTGAATGGTCGTTACAAAGTATACGTTGACCCATATGCTGGTGCAATTGACTACTTTGTTGCTGGATATAAAGGAACAAGTCCTTTTGATGCCGGACTATTCTATTGCCCATATGTACCATTACAGATGAGTCGTGCAATGGGTGAAAATTCTTTTCAACCAAAAATTGCTTTTAGAACTCGTTATGGTATGTCTTTGAACCCTGTATACAACGGTATACTTGCTGGTAACGTTGCTCAGACAACTCCTCTTGACCCTGCGTCAACGAGTGGCCCTGATGCTCGTGGTGCTAACATTTACTATCGTCGTGTAAGAGTTAACAACTTACTATAATAATTCATAAGATTATTACTAAGAGGCCCACTGGTTTTCCAGTGGGTCTTTTTTTGTCTAAATATACATATGGCTACTATCAGTGCAAGTAAATTTAACCTATCACGTGTTCAGAACGCATTGTTCACTATTGAAGGTGAAAAGGAAATGTCTTATTTCTTAACAACATTCAACTTGCCAGGCATGAGTATTGGAACTATGCCTATTGCAAATCCATTTAAAGCACATAATGATCCTGGCAATACTTTAACCTATGATGAATTATCTGTTACTTGTCTTATTAGTGAAAATTTTGATAACTGGAAAGCTTCTGTTGATTGGTTGAAAACTGCAACTGATGGTGTCACATTCTCTACTGCTACTTCAGGTAGAATGACTAAGAAAGCTGGTTCAATTGTTTTACTAACTAATAATGGAAATAAATTTGGTGACATTATTATTAATAATATGTTTCCAACTACCATTGGTTCTGTTTCATTTGATATACAATCAGTTGAACCAACACCATTAACATTTGATATGACTTTACAATATGAATCTTATAAAATCGATTTTGATGCTAACGCTGAAATTTAGTTGACTTTTCTACAAAAGTGTGATATAATAGATAGATTATGATTTTAGATTCGATATTAGAAGATTGGGAAAAAGAAAGCAAGTTAGATCCAGCTAACCTTGATAAACAATCACTTGACATTCCACAGTTACACGCAAAATATTTAAAACACCATTACAGAATACAGGGTGAGTATAGAAATGCAAAGTCTCAATATAAAGAATGGGAGCAAGTTGCATATAAGTATTACTCAGGTCGTATGAGTATGGATGAATTAAAAGAGTTAAACCTTAAGCCATTTCCTCATAAGGTATTAAAGAATGACCTTGCACGATATATAGAAAATGACGAGAAGGTGTCTAAATATAGAAAGAGAATGAGTCAACTGGAAGATGATGTAAAAATTATGGAAAGTATTATCGACAGTATTAATCGTCGTAGTTTTCAGATTAAGAACTATATTGATTACATGAAATTTAGTAATGGAATGATTTAGTGAGACATATCTTCTTAGCGATACAACTTTTTTCTCTATTGTTAATGAAGATAATTGCCTTCGTATTGATTTTTCGTAATATTATATGATAGATGTAACTTACAAGAATGCCACTCATATGGTGGTCAAATCAGAAACTCCACATATTGTAGAAGAGATATCCAAATATTTCACTATCATAATACCAGATTCTCAGTTTATGAAAAGAGGTCATCGTAAATATTGGGATGGTAAGCTTCGATTATACAACAAAAGAAATTCAACATTATATTGTGGACTTCTAAAAAATCTTATTGAGTTTGCAAAGAAGCGTAAGTATTCTCTTGATATTGATGATAATTTAATTCCAGCCGATAAATGGAAAGAAAAAGATCTTGATGAATTTCTTCGCACTTTATCTATGTCAATGGAGTTGCGTGATTACCAAAAGAAAGCTCTAATCACTTGTATAAATAAAAGTAGATGTGTTATAGAGTCATCTACTGGTTCTGGTAAATCTCTTGTTATATATTCACTTATACGATATCTTGCAGAACGCAAAGTAATACTTATAGTTCCAACATTGACTCTTATATCACAAATGCGTTCAGATTTTATCAAGTATTCAGAGAATGATAATTGGAATTTCGATGAAAATGTTCATGTAATTACAGGTGGTGCAGATAAGGAATCAGATAAGAGTGTTTTTCTTTCAACATGGCAATCGTTATATAATTTGGAGAAGCCATATTTTGAACAGTTTGATTCTGTCATTGTGGATGAAACTCATCTCGCACATTCAACATCATTTCGACACATACTTGAAAATTCAACAAATGCAGATCAAAGGTTTGGTTTTACTGGCACACTTCAGGAAACTCAAACTCACGTAATGACCATACTTGGCTTACTTGGTCAAGTAACTAAAGTAACGAATACACAAGAATTGCAAAGAAAGAAGATTTTATCCAACATTAATATAGATATGATTCTATTGAAATATCCAGAAGAGATGTGTAAAAGAGTTGTTGAGCTTAATTATGATGAAGAGATAGATGTTATTCTTGAGAATGAGAAACGAAATGAGCTGATATTAAATCTTGCAAAACGAGGCACTGGTAATATACTTATACTTACAAGTCATGTTAAAAAATCTGGCATGGAATTATATGATATTATAAGTAAAGAAGTTTGCCAGAAAGATGTATTTTTTATATATGGAGATACGAGTAGTCAATTAAGAGAAGAAGTAAGATGGTATGCTGAAAATAATAATAATGTTGTTATCGTTGCAACATATCAGGTCTTCTCTACAGGGGTAAATATAAAAAACTTACAGACAATACTTTTTGCTATTGCCGGTAAGTCTAAAATTAGAAATCTACAATCTATTGGAAGGGGGCTGCGAACACATGAGAACAAAGATCACCTTAAATTAATCGATATAGGTGATGACTTTAGATATAAAAATAAAGTTAATTATGCATTCAGACATTTTGAGGAAAGATACAAGCTATACATAAGTGAAGGATTTCCAGTTAATATTAACGAGAAAGGTATACAATGTCATCCCTTTGTTAGTATGTCTAATGATTGATTTAATCCTTATTTTTTGGGGGGACATACATAGTATAATGTCTCACCATAGTTTTGTCAAGTGGCCAGTGAAAAGGAGAAGAAGTGAAGTTTGATTTTGGAGAATTTCTTTCTAATGATATAAGAAAGAATTGTGATTTAAGTACATTGAGTTATTTAATTAACTTACATCAAATTGGAATAGTATCGCCTGAAATAGCACGAGCAATAGTGGATGAGATTTCTTCTCAGAGATCCAACTTAAAGTTGATTGCAAGTGAAAATTATTCATCATTGTCTGTTCAATCAGCAATGGGAAACCTTCTATCTGATAAGTATGCAGAAGGAGTATCAGGTAATAGATATTATTCTGGTTGTGAAAATGTAGATTTTATTGAAGATAGAGCTGCAGAATTAGCAAAAGGTTTATTTGGTGCAGACCATGCTTATGTACAACCTCATAGTGGTGCAGATGCAAACTTAGTAGCATTTTGGGCAATATTATCTAAACGAATTGAAATGCCAGCTATTGAACGATTAAAGGTTAATTCAGTTATTAAACTTGATAAAAATAGTTGGGATGACCTTCGTAAAGAATTAGGAAACCAGAAATTGTTGGGTATGGATTTAGGGTCAGGTGGTCATTTAACTCATGGGTATAGACCAAATGTATCTGGTCGTATGTTTGATTCTTACAGTTATGGTGTAGACCCTAATACAGGTAGAATAGATTATGATGCACTTGATAAACAGGTGCAAGAAGTTAAGCCACTTATTCTATTAGCTGGTTATAGTGCATATCCTCGGTTAATAGATTTTAGTAGACTTCGTGAGATTGCAGATAAAGTTAATGCTGTTTTAATGGTTGATATGGCACATTTTTCAGGACTTGTTGCTGGAAAGGTACTAATAGGAAACCATAATCCAGTTCCATTTGCAGATGTAGTAACTTCTACAACTCATAAAACTTTGCGTGGGCCTCGTGGTGGATTGGTACTTTGTACTAAGGAATTTGCTGATGTAGTTGATAAGGGATGTCCTCTTGTACAGGGTGGGCCTATGCCTCATATCATGGCTGCAAAAGCAGTTGCATTTGCAGAAGCACAACAAGTAGAGTTTAAAGAGTATGCAAATCAGATTGTTGTTAATGCTAAAGCTCTTGCACAAAGATGTTTACAAAATAGAATGAAAGTAGTTACTGGAGGCACTGAAAACCATTTACTACTTTTAGATGTTTCTATATTTGGATTAACAGGGCGACAGGGTGAATCAGCATTACGAGATGTTGGTTTAACCGTAAATAGAAATGCCTTACCCAATGATAAGAATGGGTCTTGGTATACGTCAGGACTTCGTGTTGGTACTCCTGCACTTACAACTTTAGGTATGGGAGTAGCAGAGATGGAGAAGATAGCAGATTTGATTGCAAAAACTCTGAAATCTACCCATCCGAAAATTTCAGCTAAAGGGAACAGTGGTTCTCGGTATGTCTTGGATGATAATATTAAGAAAGAAGTATTACAAGAAGTTGGTGATTTATTAAATGATTATCCACTTTATCCAAGTCTCGATTTGTCAGTTTTGTATGATTTAGTTAAGTAGGGAGAAAAGATGGATTTATTCCTATCAATTTTAATAGTTGTCATATTCGGATTTGCTTTATCATTAAAGTTTTTACTTGGTAAAGATGAGGAAGTCTGTAAGCCAGGATGTTCTAATATAAGCTTATTCACTAAGTTAGAAGAATGTCCAATTTGTGGTGGGACTTCGGAAAAGGACTTGACAAAATGCACAAAATAATATATTATTACTATACGGTAAAATAGGAGAAGTAGAACATGAACATTGTGGCAATTGACACAATATGGACTTTAATAGCTGCGATTCTTGTCTTTATGATGCAGGCAGGATTCGCTATGTTGGAAACTGGATTTACTCAATCAAAAAATGCGGCTAATATAATGATGAAGAACCTCATGGACTTCTCTATTGGAACACTCGCTTTTTGGATGGTGGGTTATGGAATTATGTTTGGAGTGGATGCATTCTTTTTAACTGGTGCTACGGCACAGGTTAGTGAAGGGTTATCTACATTTACAACATGGATGTTTCATGTGGTATTTGCAGCTACAGCTGCGACTATTGTTTCTGGTGCAGTTGCAGAACGCACCCAATTTAAAGCATATTTAATATATTCTGTTTTTATTACTGCTCTCATCTATCCAGTCGTAGGACGATGGATTTGGGGTGGTGGTTGGTTAAGTGACCTTGGTTTTGTTGACTTTGCAGGTTCAACAGTAGTTCATTCAGTTGGTGGATGGGCAGGACTTGCTGGTGCATTTGTTCTTGGGCCACGATTCGGTAAGTATGTAAAGAAGAAAGTTAAGAATGGAGCCCTTTCTCTGATTAAAGAAGAGATAAAGGAAATTCCTGGCCACAGTATGGCATTAGCTGCACTTGGTGTATTCTTATTATGGTTTGGTTGGTTTGGTTTCAATGCAGGTAGTACAACATCTGGAACTGACCTTTCTATTGCACGTATTATGGTAACAACTAATCTTTCGGCTGCAGCTGGTGCAGTAGCTGCGTTGTTTTTCTCTTGGTTAGCAATGGGTAAACCAAATATTTCACATTCACTTAACGGTGCAATCGCAGGACTTGTTGCAATCACAGCAGGGTGTGCAACGGTTTCCCCATTAAGTGCAGTCATTATTGGTTTTCTTGGTGGTATAATAGTAGTATTATCTACACGATTGTTTGAGAGGAAATTTAAGATTGATGATCCAGTAGGTGCTGTTTCTGCACATGGTGTTGCAGGAGCATGGGGTACTATTGCAGTTGGATTATTTGCAGATTCAGAACTTGGTGGTGGTCTTGATGGACTATTCTTTGGTGGTGGATTTTATCAACTATTTGTTCAAACAGTTGGTGTACTTGCTGTCTTTGGATGGACTATTGTAACTTCATTAATTCTATTCTATGCAATTGATAGACTTGTAGGATTACGAGTTAGTAGAGATGAAGAAAAACAAGGACTTGATATTGGTGAACATGGTGTTGTTGCATATAGTGGTTTTCATCAGGATCAAGTGGCTGCAGCTAAATGGCAACGTGAACAAGAGTCCTCTAAATAGGTTGTAATTTTGAAGAAATCTGATAATTACTATGTAGATAATAGCGAACTCCTTCAACACATGAAGGAATACAAAGAAAGGAAAAAGAAAGACCCAAATGCAGGAATTGATGATTATACAGCACGTTCTATATTAAAGATTGTTCGCAAGTTTGCAAGTAGAAAGAATTTCTCAGGATACACATATAAAGATGATATGATCTCTGGAGCTGTTGAAAATATATTATTGTATATTGACAATTTTGATCCAGAGATATCAAAAAACCCATTTGCGTATTTTACACAGATTGCTTATTTCTCGTTTCTTAGAAAGATTAGAGACGAGAAGAAGCATACCTATATACGATTTAAGTCAATGCAGAAGTACTTTCTGGAAGATAACTTAGATACTGTTAGGGATGTTGATCATGCATCTGAGGGTCATGATTTTTCAGTCACCAGTCCTATGTATGATAATATGCAGGATTTTATTGATGACTTTGAAGGTACGATGGAAGAATTAAAAAATAAGAATAAGCAATATAACATTAAAAAAGAGAAGGATGAAAGAAAGACGAATCGTATTCAGTCACGATATTCGCCATTAGAATTTGAGGATGAATAGTTGAAGATAGCCATAATAGGTGATACTCACGCTGGTGCGAGAGGTGATAAAAGACCGTTTCAGAATAGTATGAGACGGTTCTTCACTGATGAGTTTTTCCCTAAGTTAAGAGAAGAAGGTATAACCAATATCATTCACACAGGTGACCTATTTGATAGAAGGAAGTATATCAACTTCAATACTCTTCAGCTCACTAAGGATTGTTTCTTAGATGTGATGAAGAAAGAAGGAATATCATTTAGGATCATATATGGAAACCATGATGTTGCCTATAAGAATACCAATACTCTAAATTCTTTGGATCTATTACTTAATGAGTATTCAAATGTTGAGGTGGTAAGTAAGCCATCGGTGTTTGCATACAACGGTGCAAGGATAGCTTTAGTTCCTTGGATTAATGAAGAGAACGAAGAAGAGACAATGAATTTTATTGAAGATAATTCATCAGTAGATTTGTTGTGTGGTCACTTTGATATTATGAACTTTGAGTTTACGCCAGGCGTGAAAAATGTTGAGAAGGGAATAGAACCAAGTTCATTTGCGAATTACAAGCAAGTGATATCTGGACACTATCACGTGCCAGGCAGTATGCTTAATATTCTCTATCCTGGCAGTCCATATGAATTCACTTGGAATGATTATGGTCAGGATAAAGGGTATGTGATATATGATACGAAAAATAAAGAGATAAATAAAATCTCCACTGATTCAAGAATGTTTTACAAAGTATTCTACGATGATGAGGATGATTTTCAATTAAAGAAAACTAAATCATTCTTCAAGCTGTACACTGATAAATTTGTTAAGGTTATAGTAAAGAAGAAAGAAAATAGAAGAAAGTTTGACGCATTTCTGAATGATATATACTCTTTCAATCCACATGATGTTTCTGTGGTTGAGAGTGATGAAACATTCGTATTGTCTGAAGATCAGATAAATGCTGAAACAAAATCTACTATGGAGATTATAAACAGTACCATAGACAATATGACATTAAATGTCTCAACACAGGAATTAAAAACTCTATTCTCAGAGTTATATTCCGAAAGTTTATCTTTGGAGATAGAATGAGTGATTCAGCTACCAGTAAATTTTCAATGAAGACCATAGCCACAATGATTTCTATATTAGGAACTGTTTTAGGTGTAGGTGTTCCCACATTATTTTATGTAATGGATAATAGATATATTCACGAGCATGAAGATGTGGTAGCAATGATAGAACAGCATATAGAGATGCATCAAGCAGATAGTGGTGTTAATCAGCATGACCATGAAATAGTTTCTGGTTGGATATCAATGCATTATGAGGAACATTTGGAATGGGAACGAGGGTTTAATGATTTTGAGGGTGATTATATTGATTTTATCATGGAACACCTAAAAGACCATTGAGGAATAATAATTGAAAGTATCTGTAAAAACAATAATAGCTGTTCTCTCTATATTGGGAACACTTTTAGGTGCAGGAATTCCAGCATTGTTTTATGTAATGGATCAGAGGTATCAGCATAATCATAAGGATACCGTTACTATGATAGACCAACACGTTGCAATGCATAATGAAAGTATTGGTATTATAGCACATGAACATGATCATGGCCATCAGAATGTAAGTGATTGGCAAAACAATCATATGGAACTTCATGTAAGCAGGAATATTGAACAACAACCTTTTGAAGAACATTATCATTCTGAATTTGAAGACCTTGAAGAAGTTATAGATGACCATTATCATGTTGAATTTGATAGTTTTATGGAAATTCTTCAAGATGAGAAGTTTAGAGATGAAGTATTTGCATGGTTAGAAGGGCTTCAAGATATAGTTAATGAACATAATGATCGTTTAGAGGAATTAGAAGAATAGTTTGATAGTATTGAAAAAAGTGAAGTTCAGGAATTTCCTGTCATATGGAAACTACTGGACTGATATAGACCTTGATGCAGCTAACTTGAATATACTTGTTGCAAAGAATGGTCAGGGTAAGTCATCACTTGTTGATGCAATAGTTTTTGGATTATTTGGTAAGCCATATCGTAAGATTAATAAACCAAATCTTGTAAATTCAATTAATGGAAAGGATCTATTGGTTGAGATTGAGTTTACCACAGGTGATAAAACCATAATGGTTCGTCGTGGTATTAAGCCAAACATATTTGAAATATTTCAGAATGGCAAGAAACTTGATGAGAAAGATAATACACGTGATCAACAGGTGTTCTTTGAAGATAATATCATCAAGACCAATTACCGTACATTTACTCAGATTGTTATACTTGGGTCATCTAACTATGTTCCATTTATGCATCTATCATCGCCAGCAAGAAGAGAATTTATAGAATCATTATTGGATATTGATATTTTTTCTGTAATGAATAGATTACTTAAGGAACGTTCTTCGGTGCTGAAAACTCTGAAGACCAAGAATGATAGTGATATTCATAGAACAGAAGAAGTGATTGATGTACAGTTGGATATGGTGGATAAGCTGGAGACAAGAAATCAATCTGAAATCGATAAGATTAATAGTGATATTCAAGATTACCAGAACGAGATATCCGAAATTGATAAAAAGATAGATGAGTTGAAACCAATCACTGATATTGATTATCAGCCAATTAATGATAAGAGAGAAACTCTTAATGAGAAGGCAGATAGAGGTAGAGGTGTATTAAGTGATTTCAAATCTTCGTTAAGACGTATTGAAAAGAATATTAAATTTATGAAGGATAACACAGATTGTCCAACTTGTCATCAGCATATTGAAGAAGATTTTCGTGATCAGTCAATAAAAGATTATAAGAATGATATAGATAAACATAATAATCTTATAGGGGATGTTAATAAGCTTAATACAAAAGTAGCAGAGGACATAAAGAATGTAGATAAAGAACTCAAGAAGTATAATGATGCTTGTAATAAGATTGAATCTTTGCAATCAAATTATGCTACAATACAAAGAATGGTTAAATCATTATCAAAGAAGAAGGATAATGTAGTACAAGATAATTTAACAGAAGAAAAGAAGAAGCTTGATTCTCTTAGAGAGAAGATAGTTGTGTATAAAGAACATGAAGAATTATTTAATAATAAGAATGAACTCTATGATGCAGCTTCAAGACTACTGAGAGATGATGGTATTAAATCACTAATCATATCACAGTATATTCCAGTTATCAATAAGTTGATTAACAGATATCTGGAGAAGATGAATTTTGGTGTTTCATTTACATTAGATGAAAATTTTAATGAGGAGATAAAGTCAAGATACAGAGACAAATTTACATACGATAGTTTCTCTGAAGGTGAGAAGCAAAGGATAGATATTGCTTTGTTGCAAACGTGGCGTAGTGTTGCTGAGATGAAAAATTCCATGTCAACCAATCTACTTCTTTTAGATGAGGTATTTGACTCATCTTTGGATGGAGATGGAATGGAAGATTATCTGGAAATTCTGAAAGGAGTATCTCAGAAAAACAACATTTACATCATATCGCACAAATTGGAAAATGTAGCCTCATTTGATAGGGTTATAAGGGTTGACAAAACTGGTGATTTCAGTTATATTGATTATGAATAATATACCGAGGAGTGTATAGTGAATATTTCAGACCGTACATTGGATATACTTAGCAATTTTGCAAGTATTAACCAATCTATTTTAATTCGTGAGGGAAATGATCTTACGACAATCGCAGCTAGTAAAAATCTGCTAGCAGAAACAACTATGGAAGAAAACTTTGGACGAGATGTTGGTATCTATGATTTGACAAAGTTTCTCGGTGTTCTAAGATTATACAAAGAACGTGATTTCGATTTCTCAGATGAGTATGTAACTATCTTCAACGAGAAGAATCGTAAACAGTATACCAAGTTTTATTATTCAGATGAATCTGTTATTGTTACACCACCGACAGGTAAATCTATTGCATTTCCAGATGATGATATTGTAACAACATTTGATCTCACATCTAAAGATTTGCAAACTATTATTAAAGGTTGTTCTATTATGACATTACCAGAAGTGTCTATAGTTGGAGTATCTGGTGAGCCAATTCGTGTATCTGGTGTAGATGTTAGTAACTCAGCTATGGGTTCATTCAACCATGAGTTGGAACAAAATGCAGATGACAACTTTGAGTTTGTTATTGCATTGGAAAATATGATTAAACTTATGCATGGAGATTATACAATTGCATTTCTTAATAGTGGTATTTCACGATTCGTTAATACAACGGTGGATATCAAATATTATGTTGCAGTAAATGCCAATAATGAGAGTGCATGAAAAAACAAAGGGGAATTTGGATACCAACACAGGATAACTGGAAAGGTTGGGGTTTAGGTTATGAAAAATCTGAATACAACAAACTCAATTTAGGTGGTAACTTGGCTATTGATATAGGTGCTCATGTTGGAATATGGTCACGAAGATTATCAGAAGACTTTTCTGAAGTAATATGTTTTGAACCACTAGCTAAACATATTGAATGTCATAAAATGAATTGTGAAAAATTGGATAATGTAACTCTATTTGAGTGTGCATTATCTGATAGAGAAACCGAATCTGTTATGACAACTAAAGATAATAATAGTGGTATGTCAAGCTTACACCCATTGAAATTTAGAAATAAAAGTGAAGAAGTTGTACAGACAAAAACGATAGATAGTTTTGATCTTCCTAAAATGGAGTTCATGAAAATAGATGTAGAGGGGTGGGAAGAACAAGTAATACTTGGTGGTTTAGAAACCATAAAGAAATATAATCCAAAAATTTATATTGAAATACGAATAAAAAACTATGATAATATTTTTGAGATTTTTAATGATATGGGATATTCTCTTGAGGTGATGTCAAGACCAAATGGCCCAGATACAAACTACTTAGCAACAAAGACGATCTAAATATAATTAGAGGATTAAGCATTTTGGATCAAAATAAAAAGAAGAACCAAAGTGATATTTGGGACTCGCTGAGAGTCCCTGATGTTGTTAAGCAGAGAATTGATGTAGTAAAGAAGCAAAGTAAATTTTGGATAAAACTTCGTATACGAATTAAGAAGTTGTTTCCAGTTATTATCATTGCTGGTGTTGCAATATTTCTCTGGAATAATAGTATAGCTCTACAACTATTTGTTGGATTACTCCAATTTGTAGGACAGCTGTTATTTGCTGTTTTCTTCATGATTGTTCAGTTCGGTTCTTTGTTCTGGTTTATGTCCAGATCAAAGATTGAACGAATACGACCAGAAGATCCTAAGACTATTACATTTGATGACTATTGGGGACAACCTCGACTTAAGAGATTGGTTCGCCAGTGGTTAGGATTACTTACAGACCGTAAAAAGTTTGTATCTATGGGTGGTAAATACATTAATGGATTGTTGATGTATGGCCCGCCAGGAACTGGTAAGACCATGCTTGCAAAAGCAATGGCAGGTGAAGCAGGAGTTGCATTTATTTCCATAGAAGGTTCAGGATTTCGTGCCATGTTTATGGGTGTCGATGTCATGAAAATGATATGGTTTGTCAGTAAGGCAAGAAAACTCGCAAGACGATATGGAGCTGCAATTGCATTTATAGATGAAATTGATGCTATTGGAGAATCTCGTGGTGGTGTCATGGGTGGAAACAGTGGTGGTTTCATGGGTATGGGTGGTGGAACAGCTGCATTAACCAGACTACTTTATGAGATGGATGGTGTTGAATCAAAAACTCTTGGTGAGAAAATCAAGGGTCGCATCTATAAGTTGATGGGTAAGAAACCACCAGAACGTGATTGGCACGTTCTATTCATGGGTTCTACAAATAGACCAGATGTTTTAGATCCTGCACTTAAGAGGCCAGGCAGATTTGACCAACTTATTCAAATCGATAAACCAGATAAAGCTGGTCGTCGTGAAGTTGTAGATGGTTATTTAAATAAAATTGCACATGATGATTCGGTGGATGTTGAGTCTATCGTTATAAACAATAAGAATGCAACACCAGCTCAGATTATGTCTGCGATTACTAAAGACGCAGTTCGTATTGCATTGTTTGACCATCGTGATGCAGTTTCGCAGGATGATATCGATAGTGCATTTCTTCAGCAATATATGGGTATTGAAAATCCAGTTGAAGAGATGGATGAAGACCAGAGGTGGACTATTGCAGTTCATGAAGCTGGACACGCAGTTGCAACTCACTTTCTAATGCCTGATCGTCGTATTGCACACGTATCTATTGTTAGGCGTGGTGGTGCGATGGGTTTTGTTCTTGGTATGGAAGAGGTTGAAATATATGGAGAACCATTAAGTCGTATTGTTCGACGAATTATGGTTTCAATGGCAGGACAAGCTGCTGTTCGTGTTGTTCATGGAGAATCGTGGACAGGTGCTGGTGGTGGTGCAGGATCGGATTATGAAAGTGTTCGAATGATGCTACATCATCTATATCACGAAGGTTTCTTTGGGCCACCAACTAAGAGAGAAATACCATCAACTACCAGTAAAGGACGAAAGAGTGAAGATGAAGTGTGGCAAGAGCTACATGACCAAACAGAGGATGTATTGAGAAAACATAAAAAACATTTAATTGAGATTGCTCAGAATTTGATGGATCATAATTCATTGAGTAGTAAAGAGGTTCTTAGAATTTTGAATAGTGATCTTGACAGCAAGTAGAGAATAGGTTATACTATATATAATGGATATCGTGAACTCTCTATGGTGTGAAGCATATAGACCAAAAAATATTGATGATACAATTCTACCTAAAAGTATAAAAAATTCATTTAAGTCATTTGTCGAAAAGAATGATCTACCAAATCTATTGTTGAGTGGTGGGCCAGGAACTGGAAAGACAACTATTGCAAAAGCAGTGGTTAGTGAATTAGGTTATGACTTTATGCTTATTAATGGATCAGATTCTTCTGAGTCTGGTCTTGATTCGTTAAGAACCAACATAAGAACATTTGCATCAAGTGTTAGTTTGACAGGATCAAAGAAAGTTGTTATTATAGATGAAGCAGACCATCTCTCGGCTGCAGTTCAACCAGCATTGCGTAATTTCATGGAATCATTGAGTGCAAATTCAAGATTCATTTTAACGTGTAATTATCGTAATCGTATTATTGAACCATTACAATCAAGATTAAGTCATTTTGATTTCTTCATTCCAAAAGAAGAAAAAAAAGAATTAGGCAAACAATTCATTAGTCGTATTAATAAGATATTAGACGATCATGAAGTGAAATATGATGGAAGAGTAATTATAGAATTTGTTATTAAACATTTTCCAGATTTTCGTAAGATTATTAATGAGTTGCAAAAGTTTTCAGTTGGTGGAGAAATAGATAAGTCTATTCTATCAGCTGTAAAAGAAGATGCAGTTCATGAGTTGTATGAAAATATGAAGACCAAGAACTTTACAGAAATGCGAAAATGGGTTGCTGATAATCTTGATCTTTCATCATCAGATATTTTTCGTAAGATGTTTGAAACGATGAATAAATATGTATCAAAACAATCGATACCATCGTTTGTAGTAATACTTGCAGACTATCAATTTAAATCAATGCAAGTTCCAGACCAAGAATTAAATCTTGTAGCTTGTTTAACCGAAGTTATGGCAGAAGTGGAGTTTAATTGAAACTATTAAAAAGTAAACCGATTGCTAAGAAAATTCAAGAAGAGATAATTGAAAGAACTGAAAAACTATATTTACATTATTGTGTTCCTCATTTACACATAATATCAGCTGGAGATGACCCAACTTCGAAGTGGTTTGTTGATGCAAAAATAAAGGTTGCAGAAAAACTTGGTATAGCAGTTACAAATGAGTATTTTGGCAATAATGCACTTCAACAGGATATAGTAAAATGTATCTATGGTGCAAATCGTGATTCAGCAATTAATGGTATTTTACTGTCATTACCATTGCCACCATCTTTCGATAAAGAGTCCGAGAAAAAACTACTGGATGCAATAGATCCATATAAAGATGTTGATTGTGTTACATGGAAGAATCGTGGTAAGATGTTTGCAAATATGGATGTTGTACTTCCAGCCACTACTCAATCATGTATGTTACTTGCAGAACATGATGGAGACATATCTGAAAAGAATGTTGTGTTCATAGGAAATGGTAATGTTGGAACTCCATTGTATACTGCATTAATGAATAAGTATCCATCATTCAAGTCAGTTTCTATCTGTAATGAATATACAGAAAATATAAAGGATATCACAAGAAGGGCAAACCTTATTTTTTCTGCTGTTGGAAAACCAAATCTTATTACAGGAGATATGATATCACCGAATACAACTATCATTGATGCTGGAATGAGTAAAGTTGGAGATGATTATGTTGGTGATGTTGACATAGAGTCACTTAATGATGTAGACTGTACAGTAACACCAACTCCAGGCGGTGTTGGAACATTAACAACAACAATAATAATGAGAAATCTTATGAGTGTACAGAGTATGATTGATAAGATGAGATATCATTTGGATTACTCACCAATCAGGGATAGTTGGAAGAAATAATGGATTTTAAGATAGTCAACCATATCAACACAGGGAAAAGTAGAGATGAGCTTGACAGAGTGAGAAGAAGGGATTATAGTCCATATCTCATCAACAAGGCTCTATCGTATTTTCCAGATACTATTCTACAAGCAAATCAAATGAATCTGGCATCTTTTATTGACATTCAAGCACAATATGATTATCTCTTTTATGCAGTTCGTAAAAGAAAGAGGTATAGTAAATGGTATAAAGGTCATACATCGAATATGATTTCAATACTTAGAGATGTGTTAGGATGCTCACCGAGAGAAGCTGAAGTGTATTTGTCTATGCTCTCGAAAGAAGATGTAAAAAAACTGAAAAAAGTTTACGGTGGTACTTGACAAACTTAAAAAAATCAGATATGATTATATCATAATGAAAATGAATAAAATTGATTCTATAAATCTGATACAAGAATCATTTAAAGAAATGATTTTTCAAAATCCATTGAAAAAAAGTCCAGATGATTTTTCAATAGCAAAATTATTTGGTAGACCAGACCTAACACAAAGTCAAAAAATTCAGTTAGGTGTTCGTATGGAAAAGTGGATTAATTTTATAGTAGATAATCATAAGGGTATTGATTCAATAAAGGGTAAAAATAGTAATCTTTGGGTGGATACCAAAACAAATAAAATTGTTTTTAGTGGTAATGGCAAAGGATTAAAAGATATTGATATTTTATTTAATATAGATGGAACAACCTATTATCTCGAAGCTAAAACTAATTTAAACCTTGATACAGAAAAGGGCCCAGCAACTATAGAGAAAGTTAAAACTATAACTGAGTGCTTGAAAAATGATGGAAATTACTCTAATGTAATTGGAAAGGTTATTTCAGTATTTTGGGATGAAACTAATGTTCCTATTTCTGGTAGTATGGTAAACTCTGGATGTATAATGTGGTTTAGTGAATTTTGTAAACTTTTAAATTTTGACATTACTAAATCTGATTATGAAAATATGTGTAATGAACTTGGAAAATTAGTTTGAAACCAATTTTCAAATATTCTGGTGGTAAAACCAGAGAGCTCAAGATAATAAATGAAATAATTTCTGGTATAAAATTTGATAGAGTTATCGAACCTTTTGCTGGTGGGGCTGCATTTTCATTTGATCAAGAAAAACCATCATTAGTTTCAGATATTAGAAGTAATAATGTTGATGTATATAAAGCAGTTCAAGATGAATTCCAATTTAAAACATTGCTGAATAAGGTTGATGAGACAAAAGAGGAAACTGATAAAAAGAAATTAGAGAGTATTTTTTATTATTGGAGAGATGAAAAATATAACAATTGTGATACATTATGGGAAAAGGCATTTCGTTGGATTATAATTCGACAATTGTGTTTTTCTGGAATGGATAGAGTGAATAATAAAACAGGAAAATTTAATGTTCCTTATGGTTGGTATCCAAAATTTACTACAAAATTAAGTGCTGAACATCATGATTTACTTAAAACATGGGAACTAAAAGAATGTTCTTTTGAAGAAAGTATTAGTGTTAGTAATGAAAATGATTTTATTTTTATAGATCCACCATATTTGGAAAGAAATTCTGACTATGGAAATAATAACCATTCTTTAGAATTACATGAAAAATTATTTGAATGTTTAAACAATATTAAAGCCAAATGGTTATTGATACATACTCAACATCCTTTTTATGAAGAAAATTATAAAAAATATAATATACTAACAAAAGATTTTCAATATTCCTCACAATGGAAGGGAAGAATTCAAAAAGATAGAAAAGTGGAACATTTGTATATTACAAATTTTAATTAAAAAACTATTGACATAAATAAAAATAAGGTTTAATTACCTTAATCTTTATTAATGGTGATGTAGAATTTAATTACACTACACGATTTTAGATGTTATCTAAAATCAATCATTTCTTAAGTGGAATGATGTTATTGTAATCTATATCACAAATATTTTAATTTATATTAGTTACATAAGGAGATAATTATGGCTAATTCAACACAAAACACAACAGATCTGTTTCCAGATCCTAATGTGAGACGAACCAAGCAGGTAGTGAAATTTCTACCTGGCAAATCAACAGTAAAGAGATTTCTTAAGAGTGATCTCGAAAACTACAATGATCTCGTTCCTACAGAAGACAGTGAAACTGCTTTTCCCAACTTATATAAGTCTTATACAGAAGGTGAAGAATCCTTACCACCAGATATAAAATTTGTGAAGAATATATTATTGGATGCTGATAAGCTTATTGGTTCAGATGGCACAGTTAATACTTATTACGACATTCAAGATGATAAAGAAACTGCTGTTGATAATGGAAATCCTAATCGATCATCGGTGAGAAACAATCAGAGTTATCGACATGGTGGTACTCAACTCAAACAGAGGTTTCAAAATTTGAGACTTTCTATTGAAAATAATGGATTCAAGAAAATTCATCCTGCTATCTCTGTTCTTTTAGTTAAAGAGAAAGGAGAAGAAACTTACTATATTATCACTGGAATGGGGAGACGAGAGATTCTTGTTGATCTTAATAATTTTGAGAATTTAATCGTTTCGGTATATGAACCAGCTGGTGGACATGATACTCTTCGCTTTGCTAAAAACGCAATTTCTCAGTGTGGTGTCATATTTAACACTCATCACGATCCAGCTTCAGCACCTTCTAAGGATGATGTTTATTCGGAAGTATCTCGGGCTATTGATGCTAAGTATATCGATCCAACTTATGACGATATTAAGGCACGTGTTGAAAGTCTTTGTGGCAATGTATTTTCTAAATCAGTTAGAGATCAATTAGCAATCGAGATAACACATGAGCTAGATCCAGATACTGAAGTTCAGGGATGGAAAAGTCCAAGGGATTATATTCCTTGGTTGGCTAAGAATAAACTTGTAGATACTGATAACATTAAGTATGTATGTGTATCTGCTGATAACGCATCTAAAAGTGTTTTCAAAGTTATTTCTGAGGGTGGTTCTAATCCACAAAAAGAGGTTCGTATTATTCTTCATACAGGACGACTTACAGGAACAGATGTGAAGAAAACATTTCTGGATCGTCTTGCCAATTTCTTTCTAACTTACAATGATTTTGTTCATTGTATTGGTCAGGTTTATTCAGAACGACCAAATTTTACACCAGAAGCAAGGAATATTAAATTTTGGGGCGTATTGCCAGCAATTGCAAATATGACTGACGATTGTGTAACTTTAGACAAACTGATTTATTTTGATCCTTATGATCCAGAAGATCTCTCTCTATTAACACAGGAGAGGCCAAAGAATTTCAAAAGGGATAATCTAAAGAAAGTTTCTTAATATTAATTAAGTAATTATCTGATTGGGGTCACTATATTTCGGTGTAGTGACCCTATTCTTTTCCTAAATATACTCATAGAGGTATATATGGAAGTGGATCAGATAGTTGACAGTTTTGTAGAAATAGAACTCCATGATGATAACAGCTTTCTAATTGTAAAGGAAACACTAACTCGGATTGGATTA
>VTLG01000928.1_pt1 | contig 24716 bp, 40 predicted proteins | sample 4694571 | NCBI WGS metagenome assembly VTLG01 (sample SAMN12604809, study PRJNA352737) | marine metagenome | biome: ENVO:00000447; feature: ENVO:00000209|ENVO:00000569|ENVO:01000036; material: ENVO:00002151; isolation source: viral sequences binned using virsorter ...
CTATCGATATCTTATATGCAAAATTGGATATATAGCTCATCAGTTCATGCTCAAACCAAAACCAAACAACAAAATGGCACTTTTTAGATGTGAAAACTGCGGGATTGAAAAAAAAATATTAAAGCAAACAATTTTAATTATTAGGAGAAAACTTTTAGTCAAAGAAGCAAAATGTATTTGTGGAAATTACATGAAAGACCAAACAAAATACAAAGGATTCGGAACAAGCTTTAAGGCTCCAAACGATAAAAAGAACTAATGGGAAAAGGACGCAAGAAACTACCTTCAAAAATTAAAGAAATGCAAGGAACAGATGTTCCATGTAGAACAATTGAGAATGAAATGCAGGTGGATTTAGTTTCTCAAATTCCAGACGCTCCATCTTGGCTTTCTGTTATTGGAAAACAGGAATGGATAAAAGTAACAAAACAATTATTTCATTTGGAGATGCTTCATGAAGTGGATCTTAAACTAATTGAAGCTTATGTAAATGAGATTTCTCTTTATATAGAATGTGAAATGGAATTAAGAGAAAACGGTAGAGTTGATAATTTTACAAATACAAATGGAGATTTATTAAGAAGTCAATCCAAGCCTTTAGTTAAAATAAAAAATGATGCTTTAAATAATAGTTTAAGGTTGGCGGCTCAGTTCGGATTAACTCCTGTTGCAAGAGCTTCAATTTCTGCACCTACAACAAACAACAATACTCAGATAAATAATTATTTTGACTAAGTTTTATTTTGATAAACAAGCCGCTTCAAAAGCCATTGGATTTATTGAAACATTTTGTTCCCACACAAAAGGAGAACTACATGGGAAACCTTTACTTTTAGAAGATTGGCAAAAGAAAATAATTGGAGATTTGTTTGGATGGAAACAAGAGAATGGATTAAGGAAATATAGAACGGCATTTATTGAGGTTGGGAGGAAGAATGGGAAGTCAACTTTATGCGCTGCTATAGGAATCTATATGTTATTTTCAGATGATGAAAGAGGATCAGAAATTTATTCAGCTGCAGGAGATAGACAACAAGCAGGAATTGTTTTTGAGATTGCAAAGCAAATGATTTTACACAGCAAAGAATTAACTAAAAGAGCAAAGGTGTTTAGGAACTCAATTACAAATGAAAGTAAAGGAAATTTTTATCAAGCTATAAGTTCGGATTCAAAAACGAAACATGGATTCAATGCTAACTGTATTATTTTTGATGAATTACACACACAGCCAAACAGAGATTTATGGGACACACTTTTAACATCAACAGGATCAAGACGCCAACCTTTATGCATTGCAATAACAACAGCGGGACATGATAGACAAAGCATCTGTTGGGAAATCTATAATTATGCAAAGCAAGTTCAGGATAATATAATAGAAGATTCAAGCTTTTATTCTGCAATATATGAAGCTGAAATTGAGGATGATATTACTTCAGAGAAAACATGGAAAAAGGCAAATCCAAATTATGGAATAAGTTTAAGGAAAGAATATATGAAAAGAGAAGCACAGAGGGCAATTGATGTTCCAAGTTATCAAAACACTTTTAAAAGATTGATGCTCAATATTTGGACTGATTCAATTACTGCTTGGATTGGAAATAAAGAGTGGGAAGATTGTAAAGGAGATATTGATTTAGAAAAACTCAAAGGAAAAGAATGTTGGGCGGGATTAGATTTAGCATCAACAAGAGATATTTCTGCACTTGTTTTATTATTTAAAGAAGATGAATAATTTATTGTTGTTCCTTACTTTTTTATTCCAGAGGAAAACGCAAAGAAAAGAAGTGAGCGGGACAAAGTAGATTATATGACTTGGGGAAAGCAGGGACATATTATTTTTACGAGTGGAGATGTTGCTGATTATAATTTTATTAAAAAGAAAATAATGGATTTAGGAATGGAATATAGAATACAAAGTATTGCTTATGATAGATGGAACGCTTCACAATTAGTTATTGACTTAACAAATGATGGAGTTCCAATGTCAAGCTTCGGACAAGGATTCCAATCAATGAGCGCCCCAACAAAAGAGTTGGAAAAATTAATTTTAGGAAAACAAATTATTCATGGGAACAATCCTGCAATGAATTGGATGCTTTCAAATATAGCATTACAGGAAGATCCTGCAGGAAACATAAAACCAAACAAAGCAAAATCAACAGAGAAGATTGATGGAGTAGTTGCAATGATAATGAGCTTGGGAGAATACATGACAGAGGGAGATATAAATTCAGTTTATGATGGTAGAGGACTTTTAATATTATGATATATATTTATTCACCAGATGGATTTGTTCGGGAGTTTTGGGATAAATCAAAAGAACATAAAACTCTAAAGGGAGCTTACGAGGCAGTAGAGCAAGAGCATATTGCTTTATTTGGTAAAAGAAAATACTCAGATTACAATTCTTTTAGAGTTTGTAGAGATAGAAAAACAAAGGAAACAATGCTACATAACAAAAGAAAGAGATAGTTGTATAATTGCAAAAAATTATATAGTGGGAATACTGCAGACAATCCAAAATCTATTTACAGGAACTCAGAAAAAAGAACATAGAAGTATAAATTATCCATTCACATTTGGAGCATCTACGCAAGTTGATTCCAAAAAGGCGTTAACTTTTACAGCTGTTTGGGCTGCTATAAGATTATTATCTGAATCTGTTTCAACTTTGCCTGTTGGAGTTTTTCGTAAAGAAAACAATGGGGACAACATAGAGTTGAACAATGATTTATCCTATCTTATAAAATACGAGCCAAACACTTATCAAAACAAGATTGTTTTTTTTGAAAAGATAATGATGGACATGCTTACAAATGGAAACTCTTATGTTCAAATTGTAAGGAATGGAAATGGGAGAGTAGTACAATTACTTCCGTTAAATTATGAAGATGTTGATATTTATGTTCTGGAAAATAAACTTTATTATTCCTCAATTAATATAAAGGAAAATATTGAGTCCGAAAATATGCTTCATTTTAAATTGATTACAGGAAGCGATGGAATTACAGGACTATCTCCAATTGAACAAAACATGAACAGCCTCGGATGGTATGCTGATTTAGAAGAATACGGAAGAACATTTTTTAAGAATGGAGCGAAACTCAGTGGAGTATTGCAAACTGATAGAGCCCTGTCGGAACAAGCAATTGATAGATTAAGAAATAGTTTCAATAAAAATTATTCAAATCTAAGCGGAAGTAATCAAACAGCGGTATTAGAGGAGGGACTTTCTTTCAAACCGATTTCAATATCGGCAGACCAAGCTCAGTTTTTAGCGAGTAGAACTTTTAGTTTACAGGATGTTTGTAGGATATTCGGTCTTCCACCTCACATGCTTTCGGATCTCAGCAAATCTAGCTTCAATAATATAGAGATGCAGAGCCAAGAGTTTGTTACTTATTCGCTTCTTCCTTTTTTGAGTAAGATAGAGCTGGAGATGGGATTAAAATTATTTAGAAAAAGTAGCGTCGGGAGAGAATATATAAAATTTAATGTGAACGGATTACTCAGAGGGAATGTAAAAGATAGAGCTGACTATTATAAAACAGCAATAACTAATGGATGGATGAGCATAAATGAGGTCAGAAGATTAGAGGAAATGAATTCATTGGGAGTAGATGGAGATAAGAATTATCTTCAAATGAATATGACAACAATAAATAATATATAAGATGCCATCAATTGAATGCGACAATGGAAAATGGAAATGGGGAGAAACGGGCGAGTGTAAATATGAAACTCAAGAGGAAGCCGAAAGCGACAATGAAGATTACATATCTGATAATGAGGAAGATAGAGATATGACAACTCTAAATACAACCGCTTATGATAATGCGGTAAGTTTAATAAAGTCAGGAAAATATAATATTGATTCAGATTGGGACTTTACAGCTGCAGATGGAAATGAATTATTAGGAGCGGATGGAGATAATTGGGATGATTACAAAAAATGGTTTTTAGCTTATGATAACGATGCAGATGAGGAAACAAAAGGTAGGTATGGATATCCTTATGGAAAGAATGATGAAGTTTATAGAAAAGCACTTATAGCAATAAGACAATATGCGGGAAGATTTAATCTGGACTCAATTTTTGAAGCGTCAGGAAAATTAATTGATATGATTGATGAGAAAGAAAATTCATATAGAAACATAGAGCACAGGCATATTGTTTCAATAAAAGAAGATGAGAAAACAGTTACAATAGTATATGAAAAGGATTTAGATGAAGATGAAGAGTCAGAGGAATATGTTTCATTTGAAAAAGATCCAAAAGAAAAAATTTGGGAACAAAAATATAATAATATAGATATGGAAAAAAGAATATTTAATTTAGAAAGCAGAATAGAAAAAAGAGAGGATGGCAAAGAAGTAGTTACAGGTCATGCATCTATTTATGAATCCAAATCAGAGAATCTTGGAGGATTCTATGAATACATTGCAAAAGGAGTTTTTACAGAAGATTTAATTAACAGATCAGATGTACGGGCTTTAATTAACCATAATCCTGACCTTGTATTGGCAAGGTCAAAGAATGGAGAGGGAACTTTAAAACTAACTCCAGATGAAAAAGGACTTGCTTATTCTTATGAATTACCTGATTTGTCTTATGCAAAAGATTTAGGAGTAAACTTAAGAAATGGAAACATAACACAATCAAGCTTTGCTTTTGTTGTTAAAGATGATGAATGGAGTTCAGATGATGAGGGTAATGACATTAGAACAATTACAGGGATTGATAAACTATATGATATATCGAGCGTCGTCTATCCTGCATACAGTCAAGCGGAAAGCGATTTAATTGTGGCTCAAAGGGGGCTAGCACTATATAAAGAACAGAAAGAAAATGAAAGACAAGAAAACGATTTAATAAAAAGAAGTTTGTTAAAATTAAAAATTGAATTAAAAAAAAGATAAAAATTATGAAAAATTCTAATGAGTTAAAGGAATTGCGTAATGATATTTTCGGACAATTAGAAGTTATAAAAGTAGTTGCTGAGAATGAAGATCGTGATTTAACTAAAGAAGAAAACGAAAATGTTGATTCTTTACTTGCGTCTATTGATAAAATGGATGTAAAAATTGAAAGAGCTGAAAAGATTGAAAAATCTTTAAGGCTTGCGTCAATGGTAGGTGGTACAAAAATAGAAGCAAAAGAAGTTAAAGAGTTGGGAGATTATTCTTTTCAAGATGCTATGAAGCAAGCTGTTTCAGGTAGAATGTCAGGACTTGTAAAAGAAATGGATGCTGAAGCAAGAACTGAGAATCCTTATCAAAATTTCAGAGGTGTTGCGATTCCAAGAAGCGTTTTGGAATATAGACAAGCAACAACATCATCTTCAAATCCAACTGAAGTACAAAGTTTTTCCGACCAATTGGAAGCAAATTTAGTATTAGCTAGCGCGGGAGCAAATTATTATTCTGCAGTGGCTGACCAAAAATTTCCAATCGTACAATCAATCAGTTCAACATGGGCTACAGAAGCGGCTTCAACTATTTCCGCTGCAGGTAGTACAACAAGTTTAACACTATCTCCAAAGAAACTGATTTCTATTGTTCAAATGAGTGCAGAAGCTATGACACAAAATGCAGGATTAGAAGCTGCTATTAGAAGAAATATGGCTGCAAGTATTGCTTCATCATTGGAAGCGGCTTTATTAGCAACAAGTGATACAAGTAATGCTCCACAATCTATTTTTGCAGATTGCGCTACTACTAATACAGGGGTTACTGTTGCAGATTTTGTTGGATTAGAAACAACTGTTTTAGGTAATGATGTTCCTTTAGAGGGAGCAAGAATGGCCTACATATTTGACAAAGACGCTTATGTAACACTTAAAACTTTAGCACAGGTTTCAAATGTTTCAGCATTATGGGACAATGCAGATAAGAGATTAAACTCTTATTATGGTTTCTTCAGTTCAAATGTTGGTAACGGAGGATCAGCTGGGAAAGCTCATTGTATGTTTGGAGATTTCTCCAGAGTACATATAGCTCAATTTGGTGGATTAGATCTACTCTTTGATCCATATACAAATGCTGCAAGTGGATTAGGAAGATTAGTTGCAACATCATTAGTTGATGGAAACGCTGTGAATAACACAGTGGCATTTGCTAATATTATTGAAAGTTAATAGTTAATATATTAATATAAAGGGGCGGGTTTCGGCCTGCTCCTTTTTTTTAAAACTAATTTAAAATGGATAGAAGTTTAAGAGTAGACACAGCGGCTACAACTCCTGTTTTTACAACTGCTCAAGCAAAAACTTTTTTGAAAGTTGATACTGCGGATGATGATACATTGATAGATAATTTAATTGCTGCGGCAACGGAATCATGTCAAATTTATACTAATCAATATTTTATTAATACTGTTGTTACACAATACAGCGACACTTGGAAAGAGTTTTATACACTTTACAAAAGTCCTGTTGTGAGCATTACTCATATAAAATATTATGATTCTGATGATACTCAACAAACTTTAGCTTCATCTAATTATATTTTAGGACACTACTCAAAGCCTGCAAGAATTGGGGTGGCTGTAGGTGGTGATCTTCCTAATTTATCAACAAGAATAAACGCTGTAGAAGTGAAATATACAGTTGGATATGGAACGGCCTCAACAGATGTTCCAGAAGGAATAAGAACTGCAATTGCTTTAACTTGTGGAAATTGGTACGAAAATAGACAATCTGTAATTACAGGGAGAACAGCAACAGAACTTCCATTGTCAAGTCAATATTTATTGAATCAATATAAAATTCAGGTATGTTAAGCATTGGACAACTTGATAGGAGAATTCTTATTTTAGAGCCAACCTATACAACAGACGCTTATGGTGAAAGAACTGAAGCATGGGCCACTCTTTACGAAGTTTGGGCAAAAGCAGATTGGAAAAGTAGCGATAGAAAAGAGGAATCTCAAGAACAAGTTCAAGGAATTGATGTTGTTTTTTATGTACGAAATTTAGGAGTTACAATTTTGTCAACTTACAGAGTTCAATTTGATAGTGAAATATATATTATTCATGGAATAAAACAAATAGATGGGAGAGAGAGATTTTTAGAATTAGAAACAAAAATAAAAGACAACAGCCTTGCAGATTATTAATGGGAAAAATTACAACAACTAATGCCAGAAACCAATATTACTATTAAAGTAGAAACAAAGGAAATTGAAAGAATGTTTAATCAGTTACCAAGACAAGTTAATAAAGATACTATCTGGGGAAGATATTGGAGAAAAGTAACAAAGCCATTAGTTCAAGCGGCACAAAATGAAGCTCCGATTGCTAAAAGAGATGTTCCTTATCCTCCAGATAAAAGCTTAAAAATTGTAAAAGGAACACTAAAAAAGAGTATTGGATTTTTCAGAACAAGAGCATCTAAAGGAGATATTCATGGAGCTTATGTTGGAGCAAGAGTAAAGGGTAAATTTAAAAAGAACAAAGGTGGATATTATGGGGCTTGGATTGGAGATTATGGTGCGGATGTTATGCATTTTGGAAAGTTTAAAGTTGCGGCTAATATGTTTATGACAAGAGCTTGGAACGCAAAAGGACCTACTGTAAATAAAGATGGAGTTAAAGAAGCAGAAAAGATTTTTGATTCTGCTGTAAAATCTCACACAAAAAGAATGGATAAATTTGGAAGATTAGGATATTAAGATGAACACAGGAAAAGCAATTTATAATATATTAAAAGACAATATAGCAGTGAGCTCAATGGTAGGTACAAGAATAAGCCCTAATGTCATGGAACAAACATCAGATTTTCCATTTATTGTTTATGATGTTACTTCTGATGATCCAGAGGGACAAAAAGATTCTGTGGCTTTATTAGATACTGCAACAGTAATGGTTTCCGCTTATTGTAGAAGTTATAAAGATTCAAATAAATTAGGAAACTATATTAGAACAGCTTTAGATAGAGTTAATGGATTAAATTCAGGAGTGGACATTCAGGCAATTAATTTTGATGGATATGATGATATTTTTGATGATACTTCAGGAGAGGATGGAATTTATAGAAAAGCTTTAAATTTTCAAATTAGGATATTAAATTCATTCAACAATATTTATTCAACTGCTTTTGATGGAGTTGATGATTATGTTGATATTGATGCAAGTGGATCAGATATAAATACAAGTTTAGGAACATTCTCATTATGGGCAAATGTGGGGGAAATGGCTGCTAGCGGTTATTTTATAAATTATAGGGTAGATAGTAACAACCAAATTCAATTACTCTATCATGCTGCATCAAATGAGGCGAGAATGAATTATACGGCTGGAGGAACAGCAAATTCAGCTGTTTTAACTGATGCTATTGAAGATGATGGTTTATGGCATCATATTGCAGGAACATGGAACAGCTCAGGAAATGTAAAAATTTATTTAGATTCTACTTTAAAAGCTACAACTGCTATTTCTGGAACTTTTAGTGGAACTCCTGCTTATGCTTCCATTGGAAGTAGTGGAGTTGGATCTTCTTATTATGCTGGAAATATAGATGAAGTTAGTTTATTTAATGTAGAACTAACAGCTGCAAATGTTACTACATTATACAATGAGGGACTTCCTTATACAGTTGCTTCAGATACAGGATTAATTGGATGGTGGAGAATGGGAGATGGAGGGATAATAGGAAATCCAATTGCAACTTTTCCAACAATACCAGATGAAACAGGAAATAATGATGGAACAATGACCAATATGACTTCAGCGGCAGTTAATTTTGATCCTGATGTTCCAGAATAAAGATATGGAAAAAAAATATGTTATAATAGACAAAGAAGATGTTGAAGCGGTAGATTTCAAAAGAGTTATTGAAACCTCTGCATCAACTTTAAGATACAGTTTGGACGGAAGTCAAACAATAATAAAATTCATTGGAGAAATCCCATCATTTTTAGATGGAGATAAAATTTATTCTCATAGTGAAATAATTCAAGTAATCAACAATCCAGATAATGGTTGGATTGAAATAAACGAATAAAATGAAATATACATTAAAAAAAGAATTAATAGTAAATAGCCATAAAACCTTACCGATAGGAATAGTTATGGATGTAACGGAAGATTATGCGCAGTGGTTGGATGATAATGGCTACGGAAAAGAAGAAAAAATAAAAGTAAAAAAAGAAACGAAAACAAAAAAAGACGCTTCAGATGAGGAGCAAGAATTATAATTATAAACAATTTAAAAAAATAAAATTATGGCGGCAACAGACGGACAAATAAATGGTACGGAATTGAGAGTATATTTGGCGGGAACTCTCGTTGCGTATAGCACGAGCGCTACTCTTAATGTTAATCACTCGACCAGAAGTACTAGCTCGAAGGATAGCGGGGGATGGGAAGATAGCATGGAAGGGATGCGAAACTGGGATATATCTTGTGATGCATTATATGCATGGCTAACTCCTGCAGGAGGAGCTATTGGTAATAATACCTTAAGTGATATATTTACAGCATATATGGCAACAAGAGCAAGTTTTGAATTAACTTTTGGTGTAACAACAACGGATTCTGGGGACACAAAATATGTTGGAACAGCGTGGATGACTTCAGCAAGTTTAACCTCTCCAATGGAAGATACAAGTACTTTTTCTGTATCATTTCAAGGAAGTGGAGTTTTAGTTCAAACAGTAAGTTAAACAAGGATTAGAGCCTGCCCTTGCGTTTTCTTTTCTGGGTGCGAGGGCGGGTTTCTTTTAATCAGAAAAGAGAAAAAGAAAGAAAATGAATTACGAAATTTTAGAAATTGGAGAACACAAGTTGCCAGTTAGATTTGGATTTAATGCTTTACGTAAGTATAGTGTAATGACTGGAGCAACAATGAATGACTTAAACAAATTAGCGTCAGGACAATTAACTTTTAATGACGCTTTTAGTTTAATTTATTGCGGGATTGAAGATGGTTACAGAGCTTCCAAACAACCCTTTAAATTAAGTTTGGATGATATTACTGACATGTTTGATGGAAACATAGGTTGCATAGAGAAGGCTTTTGAGATACTCAGCAGAGCAATGGGAGATGGAAGCGAAAAAAAGCCGAAGGCCAAGAGAGCAAAGAAGAGCTAACTTGGCAAAAACTTGAAATGATTGCCTTCGGACAACTTGGAATGAATGTTGAAGATTTCTATGGAGACGAAAATAAGATTGGATTGTTACCAAGAGAATTTTGGAATAAAGTGGAGGGATTTTACGAGTTGGAGAATTTAAGGCAAAGAAACGATTGGGAGCGTACCAGATGGAGCACTTGTTTATTGTTAAACATTCAGATTGCAAAAGGTAAAAGAATCAAACTAACAGACCTAATAAAGTTTGATTGGGAAGAAGATATAAAGATTGATTTTGAAGATTTAAAAGCAAAAGCAGAATATATTAAAAAATTAGAACATGGGAACAAGCATAGGTAGTTTAGTATTTAATTTTGGAGCAAATCTTAGCGGTTTCGATAGAGCCATGAAAAAAGCTCAAAAGAATCTTAAGAGGTTTGGAAAGTCAATGCAGAGAACAGGTAAAAGCTTGACCACAGGATTAACTTTGCCAATTATAGGATTTGGAGCCATGGCAGTTAAAGCTTTTGATGCACAGCAAAAAGCAATTGCGCAAGTTGAAGCAGGTTTAAAATCAACAGGAAATCAAGTTGGAATTACTTCCGAGAAGCTGCAAGAAATGGCCGCTGATTTACAAAAAACAAGTATTTTTGGAGATGAGGAAATATTACAAGGAGTTACTGCACAGCTTTTAACATTCACAAATATTACAGGAGAGCAATTTGAGAGAACTCAAGTTGCTGCTTTAGATTTAGCTACTCGGCTTGATGGAGATTTAAAAAGCGCTTCAATAATGTTAGGAAAAGCTTTAAATGATCCTGTAGCTAATTTATCAGCCTTATCAAGAGCGGGGATTCAATTTTCCGAGGATCAGAAAACTTTAATAAATTCTTTAGTTGAAACAGGCGATGAGGCGGGTGCGCAAACTATAATATTAAACGAGCTCGAGAAACAATATGGAGGATCTGCTGCGGCCGCTGCAGAAGCGGGGCTCGGACCTGTTCAACAATTAAAAAATCAATTTTCAGATTTAACAGAACAAATTGGAGCGAGATTAGTTCCTCATATAGAATTGTTTGCGAAATGGATCACTTCATTAATGGAGAGATTCGATAGGTTAAGCGAAAAACAAAAGGACGATATTGTGTTTTGGGGACTAATTCTGGCTGCAATTGGGCCAATATTGATTATTATAGGGAAAATGTCTATTGGATTAGGGGCTTTAGTGAAAGTTTTGGTTTTTGCAAGGAATGCAATGGTGCTTTTTAATGCTGTAGTGGCTGCAAATCCAATATCAATGGTAGTTATAGCGATTGGCGCTGTAATTGGGGGATTTGTTTGGTTAATTAGAAGCTCATCCGAGACGGCTCGAAAAGTCAGGAACTTTTTTGCATCAATGGCAAATGGTGTTATAGCGGGAGTTAATGCAATTATTGATGGAATGAATAAAATTAACCCTTTTAAAGCAATAAAAAGAATCGAACCATTCGTTCTTGAAGCTAAAAAAATTGAGGATTCTTCAGGCAAAGCATCGAAGGCTGTGAAAGAAATGAATAAGGAAATTAAGAAAGTTGAAGGATTAAAGCCTCCTACTATGGACCTCGACTTTAAGCCTACAGGAGGGACAAAAACAGCTGATGTTGACGATAGGATATTTGATGGACTTACTTTACAGATTACGAGGTTTAAAAAAGAAGTAGAGGAAATTCCAAAAACTGTAGGAAAGATAGATTTTGAGAAGACACTGGCTAACCCATTTACTGGAGCTTTAGGTATAATGGGAGATCAAATAGCTATCTTTTTGGGTGTTGATGTTGTAGAGTTTGAGAATAGTATTGGAGACATGGCCACACAATTAGGAGACAATTTAGCTCAAGGAGCCGAATCTTTTGGAGAGTTTGTTACAGATATTAAAGGAATGATGAAAGATGTTATTGGAGCATTAATTTCTCAAGGAGTTGCTGCGGCGGTGGCTAATGCCATGGCCTCAATACCTCCATTTCCAGGCTCTGTTTTTTTAATTCCAATAATTGCGGGAGCTGCTGCAGGACTTGCAAGAACTGCGTTTAATAGTTTAATTCCTGCATTTGAAAAAGGAGGGATAGTAACAGGGCCAACAATGGGACTTATTGGAGAGGCGGGCCCAGAGGCTGTTATTCCTTTAAATAAACTCAATCAATTCACGGGAGGAGGAAGTCAAAATATAGTTGTTACAGGTAAAATAATAGGAAATGATATATGGCTATCAAATGAGAAAACACAATTTAACAGACAAAGAACAAGCTAATGGCAAGAGCTAGTTATTCTTTACAGAAATATGCTTACTCTCCAATTGAATCTTCAAATGGAACAACCTATACAATGGACTTGTGGGATTCTGATTCTGGAGGAACAAACGAATGGACTCTTGGTCCATCAGGAGTTGAGATAAGTTATGAAACTGAAGATGCAGACGATAAAAATTCTCCAATATTAACATCAGTTTGCACTATTCCTGTTATGGTGGAAAATCTAACGCAAGAAACATACATTACTGGAATAAGAACATCAAGACAAGAGAGAGAGGTTTGGATTACAATTAGGAGAGGTACAACAGGAGATTTTATTTGGAGTGGATATATGTTAATTGATTTAGAAGTTAGGGAGGATGTTTCTTATCCTTATGAAACTACTTTAAAAGCAATTGATGGGATTGCATCCTTAAAAGAAATGCCTTTTATAAGAGAGACAAATTCAGCTACATCTGCAGTCCCATCTTTTCCTTATGTTAGAGAGGACACTTGGGACAATGCGGGATTCCAAAAAATAATTGGAGATTCAAGCTCATGGATAGTTCGTCTTTTAGATAATGTAGGTCAACTTCTGGCAACAGATGATCAAACAGGAGGCGGCTTACTTGAAAATTACACAATACAAACATCATTTAATTGGTGGAATGAAGATATGGATGTTTCTCCATTGGTAACAGAAGATCCTCTTGCTCAAATGAAATTATCAATGAGACCATTTTATAAAGAGGGGGAAGATGGATATATGGATGTTCCTAATTGTTATGATGTTTTAAAAGATTTTTGCAAAAACTTTAATATGAGATTAGTTTATTGGCAAAATACATTCCATTTTATTGGAATAGATGAGTATAATTCAAATGAAAACACTACCTATACAGGAGCGTCTTTTGTTCCCTCCAATATTCCAACAAGAGAATATTACTATACAGGGACAACAAAAGCAGACAATAACTATTTAGGAACAACAAACTTCTCATTATATAAACAGATTTTTGAAAATGCAACAGCTATTTCAGAGGGGCTGCAAAAATTATCTGGCTCACAATATCAAGCAATTCCTGCAATTAAAAAGGTAAAAGGAGAATATGCAGAGGACGCTGGAAAGAATCTTTACAATGGTTTTCCTTTATTTATAACTCATAATTCAGTTGCTGGGTTGGTTACTGCTTGGCCCACCGATGGAGCTGAATATGAATTTATTCAAGCACCACAAAAGGCGGGTAATTACCAAATGATTGAAGTTACAGACGCTAAAGATTTGGATGGTTTTGTATGTCAAATTGTTTGCGACTGGACTAATACATCGTCTTCATGGTTAAAAATGCAAAGTTGTTTTAGCATGAGAGCAAAGCCCTCTAGCGAATCTTCTTGGACCGCTGTTGGTAACAAAGTATTAAAAACTGTTTCAGGAACTCTTGCATGGTACGCAAACGAAACAGGAACTCCTGCTGGAGTTGGGGGCACAGACACCATGTTAAGTAATACAAGCCAATATTTAAGACCAACAACTAATATCTATACAACCAACAATCCTTATTCATTAACAAGAATAATTTTTAATTCCAATACGAGTCAATACACCACAAATACAGATAATTTAATTCCTACTCATGCAGGGTTTTCAGGATCTTGGGATTTTCAATTTTTCAGTTATACAAGATTTAAAGATAATGCAGCCGATCAAATGGGTAGGTGGTCGAGCGTCCCAACACAAGGGAGAGTGGTAGATCATGGCACGGCTAATGGAAATACTAATTATGACGCAAGCACCACACAAAACAAAAAAGTACCTACATCATACGCTTTAGATTATGTAGATTCTGTAGATTTAAATTTAAGCCAACCATATTTAGGAACTTTTATTCCTGTTAATTCAAATGTAAGTTTTGGGACAAATACAGTAAGTTTAGAAGTTAAACAAACAGGAAATGATTCATTTACTTATGACATCGGCACTTCAATTTGGGGAGATGGATCGGGAGCAAACACAATGTCAACAATTCAAGTTTATGATGGAGCTGATTGGGTTTTTGTTAATGCGGCGGGAAAATGGGCAAAAGGAGTTTACACTTGGGGAGGCTCGAGCTTCTCTTATGCAAGCCCCACCTACAATAAAAAGATTTTATCTTTATTAGCAGAACAAATTTTATATAATCAGAGTATAGCTATTCTAACATTAAGCACAAATACAGCCCTTGCAGAAAAAAATAACACTTATCCATCAAGCACCAGATTAAAATTTATGAATCCAATTGCACGACTTGAGGATGTTGATGGTAAAAAATATATAATGAAAAGAGGATCTTTTTCTTTAAAGATGGACCAATGGCAAGCAGATTTAATTCAAATGAGTTATAATGTTCCAACAACAGCTTCAGGAACAAGAGATACAAGGTCAACAGGATGATAAAAAGAACCTCTATATTAGTACAGGATGATCCTTTAGGGAGAAATATTAACAATGAAATTCAGATTGCTTCATTGTCAGATGATTATGACGAAACCTCTGCAATAACTACAATTGCAGTAACAGCAACACAAATTGATTTAAAGGATGGAGATAATATTAATATTGCAGGACAATCTTTAGTTGTTAATGCAGACGCTGCGGCGGGAGCTACTTCATTAACAATAGATTCAATAACATTAACATCTCCAATTGTAACAGGAGAGCAAATAAGAATTAATGAGGAAAATCTTTTTGAACAATACCAAAGAAAAACAGAGGGAACAATTGCGGGAATGCCTGTTGATGATAGAAATTTAGGACCTATAAATTATACTGGTGGAGATTATTCTATTATTGGAGTTGATCCAACTTATGTTAAAATACTTCCAAGAGATTTTATGATTAATGAAGATGGAGGATATGAAGCTTTAGAATTTAAAGACGCTTCAAATACAGGATTGCAAGTTGGAAATGCAGACCAAGAGATGGTTGCAACAGTCAATATTCCTTATGGAACAACAGCAACAGAGGTTTATGTTTGGGGTTCGGTTACAACAAAAGTAGTTGATGTTCATGAATGTGATGTTGATGCAAATGGAAAATCAGCTACTTTAGGAACAGGAACAACAAATGGAAGTGCAATAAGCCTAACGTCAACAGTATCAACAGCAACAAATTATTTATTAATAATAGTAAAAGTAACAGCAACCTCTAACAGAATTTATGGAGGTAAAGTAACGTTAACACAAAATTAAAAATGACAACAAAGGAAGAAATTATTATAATGAAAAAAGACATAACTACTTTGAATGATAAAATTGATGGAGTAGATAAAAAAATGGACATGATTATAAAGAAACTCCTTGATCCTGACACAGGACTTGTTGTTAAGGTAAATAAAAACACAGCCCGACTTGATGAAAGGGACGAAAGCATGCCTGAATGGATGGGAGAAATACAACAATTCAGAAATATGAAAACATGGAAAAAGAATATTACAAAAGCCCTTTGGGTAATTTATTCAGTTATTATTGGTTTCTTAATTAAAGTATTGTTTTGGGAGTAATTTATATTATAATATTGTCGCTTATTTTAGGCCGAATAATTTGTTATTTTTTACATGAATATAAAAAAAAATGAAAATGGAATATTTTAAATACAGTGAATTTGATTCTCCTGATGAAATAGGATCAGGCGAAAAGTATATGAATGAGGAATTTCTGGAAATGATTGATGAAGCCCGATATTTTGCACAGATTCCATTTAAAATAAATAGTGGGTACAGAACAAAAGAACACAATAAAAAGGTTGGGGGTGTAGCAAAAAGCTCCCATTTAATTGGCCGCGCTGCAGACATCAGCTGCACCAATAGTAAAAATAGAGCTATAATAGTTGGGAGTTTATTTGAAGCGGGATTCATGAGAATTGGTATTCATGATAAATTTATTCATGTTGATAATGATGTTGAAAACAAATCTTTTCCCGCTATTTGGCTTTATTAAAAAATTTGTATAATTATAAAAAATTAAAATTATGAAAAAATGGTTATTAGGTTTAATTCCACAAGTTGTAAATAATATTTTCAAATCAAAAAAATTTATTTATGGTCTTGCTGGTATTGTTATTCCTTTATTAATGACTCACTTTGGGTGGAGTGAGGATGTTGCAACTCAAGTTTGGCAAACTGCAATTGTATTAATTTTAGGACAAGCTGCTGCAGATTTCGGCAAATCAAAAAAATAAAATTTGATAAATAAATACCTTGTTTACCAAGATGAGATTCTTGATTTATTCAATCAAGGTGTTTCCTATATTGACATAGCGAGGGAGTTAAACGACAAATACAAACTTGATGTTTCGCCAGATTATTTAAGGAAATCAGTTAAAGAAATTGTTCGTTATTTAATTGCAGATAAGGAAATAGTTCAGTACAATGTTAGGTTGGCAAAACAAAAACAACGCTTTGCTGATTTAAACAGAATAGCTAACAAATCTTTTAGGGAGTCAGCTAGGACTGAAAATGCTCTTGTTGAGTACAATAAGGAACTTATTACCTTATTACAAAAAGAATCCCTTAAAACGACTGTAAAGAAGTATAGGGACAAAACAAAGGCCGTTTTAGTTGTTCAGATTGCAGATACTCACTTTAATGAGCTTGTTGATATTGATTCCAATAAATACGATTTTGAAATTGCTTCCAAAAGATTACAAAAATTTGCTCATCATATTAAAAAATATGCAAAGTTTTATGGAATTAAAAATATTCTTGTTGCAATAACTGGCGACCTCATTAACAGCGATCGACGCTTAGATGAAAAGTTGTCATTATCTACAAATAGAGCAAAGGCCACATTTTTAGGAGTTCACTTATTAAAACATTTTATCCTTGACTTAAATCAAGTTTCAAATATTCAGGTTTGCTGTGTTACAGGAAATGAATCCAGAGTTAATGAGGAACTTGGATGGGTGGATATTGTTGCTTCTGATAATTACGATTTTACAATTTTTGAGATGCTTAATTTATTGCTTCCTGAAATTCATTTTATTAAAGGAAATGCTTTGGAGATAGTTGTAGAAATAAACGGCCAAAACTTACTTGTTATTCATGGACATCAATTAGGTAAAATGGATTCAAATCAAGTTGGAAAAGTAATAAGTAAATATGCGGCAAAAGGAGTTATTATAAACATGATAATTTGCGGGCACTTACATGAAACTATGATCAGAGATAATATTGCAAGGAGCGCTTCATTGGTAGGTAGTAATGCTTATTCAGAGAATGCGCTTAATTTAAGTGGAACAGCCGCTCAAAATATTTATATCTTTACAAATGATGGAAGGCATGATATTAGGATTGACTTACAGGAAACTAATCTTTGGGATGGCTACCCTATAAATAAAGAACTTTCATCTTATAATGCAAAAAGTTTAAATAAAACACAGGAAAAACAAACAATATTTAAAATAATTATATAAGTTTGCTTTGTTTTCAAAATAAGTTTGTTTTAGTAAAAAGGAGGGATTGTAATTTTAAAGGGGTTGCAGCCCTTTTTTTTATAGTTATAAACAACATAAAAAACTATAAAATTTCAAGTTGCTAGGGTAAAAATAAATTAAATAAAGTTTGTAATTGTTAATAACTTTTGAAATAGAGTTTTAAAAACTTATATAATCTAATTTTTTTTTATAATTTTGTATCATAAACAAACATTTATTAACTAAAATAAAAAGAAAATGAAAACTTACAAAAATTTATCTTCAGAAATCAAATCATTAAATGCGGAAACTGATGCAATAACTGCAAAGATTGACAAAGAGGAAACGTCAAAAGAATTTAAGATCAAAAAAATGAGAGCTGAATACCATAAAGTTCATGCTTCTAATTTGCCAATGTTTAAAAAGTATAATGCACTTCATTCAACTTGGCTCTACAAATTACATATTTCAGAGGGAAGATTAACACTTCATAAAATGTCAATTTCAAGCAATTCTGTTGAAGTTTACACATTATCAACTGACACAATTTTTGATGATGGACTTGAAAAATCAACAGAAAAAGAATGGCATGATGGGATTTGTAAACTTTTAAAAATTATTGACTAATGAAAAAATCAGAAATTTTAAACGCTTTATATAAAGACAACTCACTTGAAAAAGAAGATGTTTTTAAAGATTCCAGAGGATTTACTATAATCACAAGATCTGGAATTGAGAAAATTCAGGCAAACAACAATATTGATGTTGAATTTAAACTCATAAGTTGGGAGACAGACAATTGTGTTATTAAAGCAACCTCTTTTATTGATGGAAAAAAGAAGATGGAAACTTACGCATCAGCAACAAAGGAAAACTGTATGCAAAAATTCAGAGTTGAGATTACAGAAAAAAGAGCACTTGCAAGAGTTATAATAAAAACTTTAAGCTTAACTAATACTTTAGGGCAAGATGAAATTGAACATCAAGGAAAAAATATTGTAAATAAATGAAGATAAGTCAGTCAATGTTGAGGGATTTTTATGATCCTGATTATTGTAAAATTAAATGGGAGGAGGTTTATTTAAACGGCTTCCGAACTAATCCGACCGCCGCAATGCTTGATGGGTTAGTATTTGAGCAGGCTGTTATTGGTGGGAGTAGAGGTGGAGATGTTTACGAAATACCAAAAGGAAAAACAGGAAAACCTTTAAAAAGAGAAACAGATTTAATTGCACTTTCTGAAAAATCTAAAAAAACAATGTTAGATTTGGAAATTGAATTAATTGATGTACAGCCTGAATGGGAAACGGATGAGTTAGTTGGCCATCCAGATGCTTTAATTACTTACAAAGGAGAGATTGCAATAATGGATCTAAAATATACAGGAGTTCGGGAAGATGAAAGTTGCAAATGGAATCCTTACGCTTGGAATGATTTAGAACATAAAGATTTCAGTCAAGCGATTCATTATATAGAAATGTATTATCAAATGGAGGGAGTTTATTTACCATTTTTTTATTTGGTATTCGGGAAAAGTGGATGGTGCAAATTCATATTAATTGATTTAAGCTCCGAATCCTTGGAAAATTATAGAGATAAGATAAAAAGATTTAGAGAAGATATAAAGGACTTTGCCCCCCTTGGTAGTACTGACTACTCAATCTGTCGGAAATGTCCTGTACTGTGTAGTGAGAGGGTAATTAAACCAAATATAATAGAAATAGTATGTTAGAACAAAAGGAAATAGCAAAAAGAATTTTATGTAATATCTTTAATATTAGAGAATCTGATATTGTGTTTATGAGATCCAGAAAATACAATATAAATGAAGCAAGAAGATACTTTATTTATTATTTGTTTTGGCATAAAGGAGTTAAACATTACCACATGAAAAATCATGTTTTCGGAATCCATCATGCGACTTCCATTTATCATGTAAAAAAAATGAGAGATATGCTTGTGAATTATTCAGATGTTCGGGAAAGGTTTCTATATTTTATTTATCAGGCCGATATTAGAGAATGGGAAACCATGAAATTTGATGGAATTTACTCAATAGATGAATTATATAAACCAATTAAAAATTTAAAAAATGAAGATTAAAGGAAAGCTTACTAAAAAAATGGATGTTATTAAAGGAACGTCAGCTAATGGAAAACAATGGGAAAAAATTGATTTCTTAATTCACACAGGAGCTGAATACAATCCTGAAGTTTGTTTGCAGTGTTTTGGAGAGGAAAAAGTTTCTAAAATTTCAAAGCTAATTGTGGGAGTTGAGTATGAATTTTCAATCAATATAAACTCAAGAGAATACAAAGGAAAATATTACACAAATATTGATTGTTGGAAAGTTGAAAATGTAACAGTTGAGGAAACTAACGAAACTCCATTTTGATGAATCCTGTAAGTAAATCTCGTAAAATAGTAGAAGCAATAACTAAAGATGTTTGGATTCAAAATAAACTTCTTGCAGGAATTACAAGAGAATTATCAGTTGATGAAATTGAAAAAATATATAACGAACTTAAACCAAGCTATCAATTAAAATTAAATTTATGTTAAAAGGATTTGAAAAACTAACTAAAGAACTAACAGAGCAGGAACTTAAAATTGTTCCTGACATTGTTAGAGGTATTGGAGCAAGAACAGGGAAAGAGAATGCAATTTGTTCCAATGTTATATGTGAAAAAATGAATATCATTGGAGTAAGGTTAAGAAAAATAATACATTTTATAAGGATTAACAATTTAGTTTCTGGACTTTGTTCAAATTCAAAAGGATATTATATTGCAAAAAATCTCAAAGAACTTAACGACAATAACATAAGCTTGAAACAAAGGATTAGTTCACAAGTTGAAATATTAAACGCTCTTGAAAATCAGTCAGTTATGTTTGGAGGAACAGGACAATTATCTATATTTGAATGATGAAAAAAAGAAACTTAAATCATGTTGATGATTGGGAAACTCCCTCTTATATTTATAATGAATTAAATAAAGAGTTTAATTTTGATTTCGATCCTTGTCCTTTACAACACAATATTAATAAATGGGATGGATTAGATGTTGAATGGGGAAAATCAAACTTTATTAATCCTCCTTATTCAAGAAAATTAAAAGAATCTTTTGTAAAAAAAGCTATTGAAGAAAGTAAAAAGGGAAAAACTTGCGTTTTATTATTACCTGTTTCAACATCAACAATTTTATTCCATGATTATATTTTACCAAATAAAAAGGAAATTAGATTTATTAAAAAAAGAATTAAATTTATTGGAGTTAATACATTTGGAGAAAAGGTTTCAGGTAAATGTGGAATGCATGATTCAATGATTGTAATATTATGAACATAAAAAGAATCCAAAAGAGTAAAAATTACTCAATTATTTCAAATGAGATATTAAAAAGAAAAGATTTGAGTTTAAAAGCAAAAGGATTAATGAGCCTGATCTTATCTTTTCCAGATTCATGGGACTTAACTATTAACGGCCTTGTTGCTATTGTTAAGGAATCAAAGAACACAATCTACACAATCTTAAAAGAACTAAATAAAAAAGGATATGTTGATAGAGAAAGAATAACAGACAAAAGCGGTAAGGTTGTTAAATGGGATCTGTTAGTTTACGAGAAACCACATACCAAAAAACCAGATACCAAAAAACCACATGTGGAAAACTGCACACAAATAAGTACTAATAATAAAACAAATACTAATATAATAAAGATAAATAAGGAAAAGTTTGCAATTTCAGTATTTGAGAACGGAACATTAAACAAAATTGAATCTGAAAACTTTATTGATTATTGGTCAGAAAAAAATTCTAAAGGAAAGATGCGTTATCAACTTCAGAAAACATGGGATCTAAATTTAAGAATGAAAAGATGGAGCAGAAATAATTTTAGTAGTAAAGGAAAATCTAAAATTCAGGAACAAATAAACTCACACTTGGGAGCTGTTGAACTTATAAAAAAACAATATGATAACAGATAAACAAAAAGAGGAACTAACGATTGAATGCGTTAAACTAATCTCAAAAACTCTTGTGGATTTAGGACAAACAAAATCAGCTGAAGATATTTCAATTTTAGCAACCACATTGTCTCATGATTTACTTACTGATAAAAAATTCAATGGGCTAACTTTTCAGGATATTCAGGAATCTTTTTATAGAGGATTGAGAGACACTGATTTATTTTCTTTAAATGTTAAAACATTTTACACTTGGATAATGGAACATAAAAGAAAAATTGATGTTGAAGCATGTAAACAAAATGAAATATATTATAAGCCGAATCCAGAGTTAACTTACAGAAGTCGCAAAGGAACAGGATTAAAAAAACTAAAAATATGATTGAAAAAATATGTGGGAACTGCTCGGATGATCCAAGAGAGGCAGAAGATTACGATTGTTGCGAGTGTTGTAATAATGAAGTATTTGAGGACAACAAACAATGCAAGGAATGTTTACAATGTGAAGATTGTGGAGAGTTAGAATGTGAATGTGAGAAATGTAGATGTGGAAAAAAAACAGATGGAGATCAACCATTATGTAAAGTATGTTTGAATGATTAAAGTAAACAGATTTAAAAATAAATCCTTATACAACTGTAAAGATAAAAGTTTATTACATAAATTCTTAAAAGAGGAGGGATTTAATAGAAAGTTTTTATCTTATGACTTGAGGATTGCTTTACCAACTGTGGACGATTATTTAAACAATCCCTCTAAATTAAAAGTAAAACATATTAAAGCGATATGTAACGAAACAGGAGCTGATCCTAATTTTATATTTAGTTTAATTTATTAACATAACTTTAAAAGTAGTTTATTAACAAAAGAAAAATAAAAAGAATTAAAAGATTAAAAAAATGTTTCGTTTATTTTATTATATTTGAATTATGAAACTACTTAAATTTAGTTTAATGATGATGGGAGGAGTTATAATCTTTCCATTTGTTGTTGTTTTATATATATTTATTTTAATTCAGAAATCAATTGAAAGCATTTGGAAAGATAGTTAAAGGAAAGATTGTGTTCAACAATAAGGCAAAGTTTCTTAATGATGTTGCTGAGTTTCATGAGGGAACAATTGTTGTTATAAGTATTAATGAAGCAAAGGATGTTAGGACAAATCAACAGAATAAGCTTTGGTGGGCTTGGATGCAGATCATTGGAGACACAATTGGATATTCTAAAAACGAAACTCATGACATCATGAAATATAAATTTTTATTAAGAGAGGAAGTAATCGAGGGAGAAAGCCGACAGTACATTAAAAGTACAACAACATTAAGCAAAGAGGATTTTAATAAGATTGCTCAAGATGTTTTCTTTTGGGCAAACGATACTTTAAATATTAAACTTCCAAATGAGTGAGGACAAACTACAGAGTGAAGTTGTAAGGTATATTCAGCTCCAATATCCTAAAGTTAGATACTGTGCTTCTCTTGGTGGAATCTATACAAGCCCCACCCAAAGCTCAAAGGCCAAACGAAATGGATATGTCAGAGGAATGCCCGACCTCCAGATAATGGAAGCAAGAACAATGAATGGAGTTAAGTATCATGGCCTATTCATTGAGATTAAAACACATAAGGGAACAGCTACACAAGCACAGAAAGAATGGATTACTGCACTACAGGAGAGGGGTTACTGTGCCGAAATCTGTAAGGGACTGCCTGCAATATTAGATTTGCTTGACAACTATCTCCAATGAAAAAGACAAGGGACAAACATGCTGTAGTATTAAGAAGATATAAAAAGGTTTGTAAGGAAATAAAATTAGAGCGTGGTCATTATTGCACAGGGTGCGGGCGTTCGGATGTACCATTATCATTCAGTCATTTAATCCCAAGAGGCAGGAGGTTTGACTTAACAGCAGAGAAACGGAACATAACATTCCATTGCTTATCAATGGGAGAAAGGAGAGGATGTCATGAGATATGGGAGGGAGTCAACAGACATAAGCTTCTTGACTATATGAAAAACATGGAAACAATATTGGAGTTAGATCCTGAATATTATTTTTTAATAAGCGGATGAAGAAAAGAAAACTTAACTCAAACAATCCTAAATACAAAAAGGAAAAGAAAAAGAAATATAAAAGAATATTAATGAAAGACAATGATAAGTTTAAAATGTATTTCCTTTGGGAAATAAAACAATAAAGACATGACAATATTATTCTGTATAGCAATAGTTATTATAGTTCTATTACTCCCAACAAAGAAATGAAAGAACTATATTGCGAAAACATCCCTCCATTAGACAGGGACAATGTTATTAATTACTTATCGAATGGACTAACTATTGTACAGATAGCAAACAAAACAAACTTAAGTGTTTATAAAGTTAACATCATAATAGAAAAAGAATACGAAAAGAAATGAAATATACAAACATTAAAAGAATATTAAAGAAACAAATTGAGGTTGGATTAAAAACATTATGGACTTATAATGAAACCGATAATGAGTTCACTTGTATATATGAAAACTATTCAAATGATTTAAAGATATATACTAACCAACAACTATTAAATAAACTAAATGCCTACACTGCCAAAAAGTAAAGACAGACCTTGGATTCCAAAGAAGCCTCAGCACATGAGAGAGGTTGACAACGCTTCATTCTATAACTCAAAGAGATGGAGAAGCTTAAGGAACTACTATATACAAATGAATCCTTGTTGCGAACAATGTAAAAGGGATGGAACAATTAAAGGAGGATTCTGCGTCGATCATGTCAAACCGATTACAATGGGTGGAAGTCCTGTAGATATTTCAAACTTACAAACGCTTTGTTCAAAATGTCATGCTATTAAATCTGGTCGTGAGGGAGCAGAGAAACGAAACAATGTTAAGGTATATAAAAGAAAATAAAAAAAATGATGATAGGGGGTGTAAATATCTTAAAACCATTTGTTCTAAACAT
>VTLG01012124.1_pt1 | contig 24714 bp, 39 predicted proteins | sample 4694571 | NCBI WGS metagenome assembly VTLG01 (sample SAMN12604809, study PRJNA352737) | marine metagenome | biome: ENVO:00000447; feature: ENVO:00000209|ENVO:00000569|ENVO:01000036; material: ENVO:00002151; isolation source: viral sequences binned using virsorter ...
ATATAACCTCCTAAAAATATTAATAAATCTGATATTTTTTCTTCTCCCATTTCTTATTTATTTCCTGGATCTATATAAACTTTTCTATGACTAATGCAGAAATAAATCCTAAAAGAAAAAATATAAAGTAGTTTTGAGCTTTCCGAATATCTCTTTTTTCTAATTCTTTTTCATGATTATTTTGATCCATTTTTATCCTCCATTCTTCTTCCTGTTCTTTCGATTCTGCTAAAATTTTTTTTGTTTTTTTAATTTGTTTTTTAGCTTCTATTTCTTGATCTATAGGAAATCTCATTTTTATCCTCCTACGATATTAGATATAAATTTAGGTAATCCTACTGCTAAAGCTAATATTAAAACTGATATTGCTTCAGCTATTAATACAACGCTTAAACCTTTTTGAATATAATCTGGTCCTGTAGCATTTGACAATTCAACTTCTGAAGATGATATAGCTACATTTTCATCTTCGTGGTAAACAATATCATCAGGAGTTACATCTTTTCCATAAATAGAATCTTCTCTAAACTCTAATGGATCAGCAGCACCTTCTCTAACTATAAAACTTCCTTTAAGTTTTTCTGGTTTCTGCTTTATAAATCCAAATAATTTATCTTCTGAAAATTCAGTAAATGCAGAATTTCTAGCTAAAAAGCCTTCTTTATCATCAACTATTATCGATCTAGTTACTTCAGCTTTTTTTATACTTACTGTTTTGTCATGATTGAATTTTATTAAATTAGTTTGTGTGCTTTTCTTTTTTACTGAGTCTAATAATGCCATTAAAATTTCCTTACCATAAATGTTCTTAAATGTTCTTCCATACCTTCAGAAACTTCTCCTCTTAAATTAAGGTTTCTCCATTTTCTAAAAATATCTTTTCTTATATTTGATCTTCTTTTCCATGAAGAAGCTGACAATCTTTTTTTATGCTTAATATTTGCCATTATTTTTGTAAGTTTTCTTCTTCTGGACCTTTTTTGAATCTATTGAAAACTCTCCTCATTCCATTTGTTAAAGCATCTACTAAGCTATCTTGATGCCTTGCATCTATGGAATTTGATGTCTGTATTTCTAATAGACTCATCTTAGCTCCCATTGTGTCTAAAGTTGCATATAATCCAAACATTTTAGGATCAAGAGGTATTCCTAACATTTTTTTTCTTTCAAATTCTTTTATAAAAAACAACTTAACTCCATATTGAGATTGATGAGTTAAATTACCTGCATAAAAGTTTTTTTCTACACTTTGTGTAAGTGTTAAAGCATTTGATATTTGCTCAGGTCCATTGAAGCCATCTCCTGATAGTTCTACAGGATTTGTAAGTTTTTTAATCGTACCTGGAGCTTCATCCCAATTATCTCTAAATCCTGTAGCAGAATCTCCATCTATTTCTTCTGGATTATTTTGTATTAATTCATTTACCAATTAAGATTCTCCTCCTTTTTTTTTTGATTTTTTTCTTCTTCTTCCATATAAGGTGCTTCATCCTCTGGATCAATAACATTTAAGTGATTCATTATTAAACTAATCAATCTGTTTTGCTCTCTTAAAGTACCTTTAACCCATGTCCATTTTTCTTGTTGATCCATAAAAAATATCCTTTCATATTTTGTATTTTTAAACATTTCATTTATTAAAACTGTAACTACATTTGTAGTAACTGCATTTCCTAGAGTTTTATATCTTTGGCTATCTGACAGTCCTTCAGTCCAGAAATCAGGAAAGCCTTGCAGCCTTTCACATTCTGTAGGAGTTAATCTTCTAATTTGGCTTTCTGTAGTTTGATATAAGCCTGTCTTTGCTCCTAATCCTCCTCCTAATGCTTTCAATGTTCTTGCCATACCTGTATCGTAAACTCTTTTAGCATCAGGCATATTAGAAGTTAATTCAGTTAGTTTTCTTTCAATCATAACTGCGTGTCTATCTTGAGCAGTTAAAGTATAAGAATTATCTCCTGGATCTTTAAATCTTCTTCCATTTTGTTTTTTATTTATTCGATCAGGAGATAAAACAGGAGTTACAATTAAATCCATATCTGAATGATTACCTGATCCATGACCTCCAACGCTTAATGCTCCAGATATTTTTCTATTTTGTATATTTCCTAATCTATCTATAATTTGGAAATCATTTTTAAAATTTTTATTAACTAAATTTTTCATAATTTTTTTAGATACGAAGTATTTTCGATCTACTTTCTCCTCTAAAATATCCTGTAATAAAGATTCTTTCTCTGTTTTGTGGCACTCCGTAATTTTTGCTATTAAGTATCTTCCATTCAACTCTGTACTCCAATTTGGAGAGTATGGTAAGTATTCTTTGAAACGTGTTTCCTGATTCATGAGATAGCAAACCTTTAACGTTTTCAAGGACCAAATATTTTGGTTTTTTAATGGAAAGAATCCTTGCGATATCAAAAAAGAGTGTTCCTCTTGTATCGTCAAATCCTTTTTGCTTTCCTGCAACGCTAAAAGCCTGACAAGGAAATCCTCCAAAAAGGATGTCAAAGTCTTTGATTTCATCTCCTCGAATGTTAGTTGCATCTCCATAATTCTTGATTCCTGGAAAATGTTTTTCAAATACCTTTATTGCATAAGGATCAATTTCTGAGTAACCAATTAACTCATGCTCGATATTTGAATTTTTAATTCCTAGCTCAAATCCTCCTATTCCTGTAAACATTGAAAATACTTTTAGTTTTGCCATTCAAATTAACAATCCTTGTAATTCATAATTTTTAAATTCATAATTTATAGATTTATAATTTTTGTTTTTTGGATATTTCAAAATTTCATAGTTTAAGTTTTTTCTACAAAATTTATTAAAACTTTTTGATCCATTGAAATAAATGTATCTATGTTTTTCATGATTAAATTTACTTTCTCCATACTCAGCTTGTTTATCTCTATGCCTGTAAGAACCATTTAAAAATTTGACTTTGGTTTTTTTAGTTAATCCTAAATAATAAAAATTTAATGCTTGATATATATATCCAGAATGATATTTAGTATCTGCATAAGCTACCACAATTTTTTCTTTTAAATTTTTCAAACATTTAGAAACAAACCATGATAATAAATTTTTTTCTTTTTTTAGTAAAATCAATCTATTTAATTCAATAAAATATTTTGGAGAAATTTTATTTATAGAATTAAAAGTCAAACGCCATGATACACAAGCACCAAATGAACATACTCCTATTAAATTTTCATTTTCATATAATCCAAATTTTCTATTTTTAATTTCTGTTGGATATGAATGAAGATAATGAAAATTTTTAATAAAATCATTTGCGATAAAATTTTCTATTTTTACAACTTTATAATTATTCAAATTATGTATACCTTTTTTGTTTCTATTTTTTTCAAATTTTTATTCTCAATTTTTTTTGTTTTTTTACCTATGAGTTTTTTGATTGCTCAGACATAGCTTGAGACATCATATTTATTGTTAAAGCTACTTTTATTTTTTCATCATAGGTTTTTAAAAATTTTTTATATTCTTCATCTGCTAATTTCATATCATGATCTTTGATGTAATAATCATCAAAATATCTTTTTGTCTTAAATTCTTTTTCAGGCTTAAAATTTAATTTGTCAAAAAAATTGAAAAATAAATCCATTCCTTGATTTGTTACATTTGTTATTTCTATAATTCCTGGATTATCATATCCATCAGCATTTAAAATTTCTAATGAAACTCCATAAGGCTGATTTGAATATTTAAATAATGAAGGAATAGAATTAATAAAATTTTCTATAATTTCTTTGTGTATAATCAAAGTTTTATCCATAGTTATTGAGTTCAAAGTGTTATCCTCCTAAATTTTCTAATCTTTGCTTTATTGCACTACCTTTTTGATTTTCTAATCTTTTAAGCTCTCTAGTAACTTCTCTTTTAGTCATCAAATATTTTCTCTGAAAGTAAGTGATTTCTTGTACCTTAAATTCTTTCCACTTATCATATTGTGAAAATTTCATTATGTAATGCTCTCTGAATGACTCCATATCTCTTGAGCTATCTAAAAGTGATTCAAGCTGTCTTATAAATTCTCTTAGTAAATGACTATGAAACGTAGTAAGATAGCTTAGAATCCCATTTAAAGCTCCTAACTGAGATTCTTCTGGTAAATGCTTCATGTTTTCTTCTAAGTGAGTTGTTATTTGATGAATGTTTAATTTAAATTTATTTTCTAAATCTGCATGGTTTTTTGGATTCATTGATAAATGTATTTCTTCTTCATGGTTATTCATATTTGCTCCATCCTCTCTCTGATTTCCTCATTATTACAATATTTTGAGTTTCTTTTAGATGATCCAGATAAGCCTTATCAATTTCTAATTTCTTATCTGTTTGGTCTAATTTCTTATCTGTTTGGTCCAATTCTCTTATTCTTGATTTATTCTGTAAGGACCTTTCGTAGTGATACATTAAGTTTTTCTGCTTCTCTACTACATCTTCAAGAAAGTCAATTCTTTCATGTAATTCTTCTATTTTTGCCATTCTAAACTCCTAATCTTTTTAGAATTAATTTTTTTTATCAAGGACTATTTCAAAATCTATAATTTAGAATTAATTTTTATATTTAGAATTAATTTTTTTATTGTAGATCCAGGAATAAACCTTGTTTTTTATTGAAAAGTTTTTTTTGGAATGATTTTCCCTTAAGGGAAAATCAAAAATCTAGCTCCTCCTCTTATTCGTTTTATTGTCATTTCCAAAGTAACCGAGCTTAACTCTCGTCTTTTTATCCTTAGCTCCTTTTGGTCTACCTATCTTTTTGCCTTGTTTCTTCATTAGTTGTATTGCTGCTTTTTGTCTTTCTGACCTCTGTTCAGCTTCTCTCTTGTTTATATACTCCCAGAAACTTAAAAATACGTTTCTCATACTAGGATCAGTAATAGATTCAATAAAACCTTCTCTATATGAAATAACTCTGACATTATGTTTACCTAAGTCTTTAAATATTTTTAATAGATAGCCATCGCCTCTCCTAGTTAATCTATCTAATGCCCAGACAACTAATACATTAATAGTTCCTAACCTTGCATCTTCATATACTTCATCTAAATAGCTAATGCCTTTTAAGTTATCCTTACCTGTAGCTGAAGCTGTAATATCATAAATCTTAGCTAATTCATAATTTCTATTACTAATTAATTGAATCAATGCTTCTTTTTGGTTTTCTGTATGTTGATCCTTTGTAGAAACTCTCATAAATAATCCTGCTTTAATCAATTACTACAAACTCCTGTTCTATTTTGTAAATTTCTTTCATTAAATCTAATTTTTGTTTATCTAAAATATTTTTTTTTGCTTTTACTATTCCTATTTCTTTAAATCTTTTTAAATCATTCAGACATTTTTTAATAATTAATAAATCGTCTTGTAATTTTTCTAATTTTTTATGCTTTTTTGATTTAGGCAAAAATCTTCTTCCTTTTAATATTCTTAATTAATACATATATATATTTAAATATTTAATATTTAATTAATTCTCCTTAAAAGATCTTTTAATACTTCTAACTTAATAGTTAAAAAAAACTAAGAGTATATTCTTCCTTTCCTAAAATTTTAATATATATATATATATATATTAGAGATAATTTCAGCAAAGAATACTCTTATCAAAACAAAGATTTTCAAGGATTATCAATCATTAATTCACTCTCATTCTTAGGTAACTGTTAAGGTCTTTGCCATTGTAGTAATAAAATGCTCTTTTTTCTGATCCAACATTAATTGAAGGCAAATTCACTTTTTCTTTATCCCAAAGATAATCCGTATAATTTAACTTGCTTTTTACTTCACTAGATTTATAGAGTTTATCTTCTTCAAATATATTGAAATTTGACTGCATTTATTTTCCTTTCTTTATAATCTCAGTTTGTGTTTTTCCGTGATAATCAATAAGGTTTTTTATCTCTGATAACAAAGATTGATTAACATCATTATTAACTTTTATCCAATAATCTCTCCTAGTATTTTCAATCTTATTTACTTCTACTAGATCACGAATTGCGAGAGTTAAATTTTCTAAAGATTCAATCTCAGCTTTCCTGGATCTCTCAATAATTTCAGTTTGTTTATCAATAGCTTCAACTAATCCATCAACTCCAGAAGCAATTTCAAATTTATCTATCAATTTCTTCTCCAATTTCTTTTTTAGCTTGAATAATTAAATCTAAATTTTGAAATAAGGTTTCAATTAAGTGATTTAATGTATAACTACTTACGTGTTCTGCACCAAACTCACTTAAAACGCCATATATTACTTCATAAAGTTTTATAATATTATCTGGTAAGTCGTAATAATCATAACGATCATTTTCACTATCTATTATTACCCTTCTTCTAAATGATAATTTTTCATACAGTTCTACATTTTCGAATAAATTTTTGTACATATTACCATTATTTATAAATTCCTTATCTTTATCTGATAATTCAGAAATATAACTACCCATTTTCATTCTCCTTTTTTGCAAGGCAATTTCTGAGGGATTGAATTGCCTTGCCTAGTAATTTTTCAGCAGCATCAGGAGTACAATAAAAACTAAATTTTCTTCAGGAAAAAACACTCCTGATACTACTTTTTTTCTATGCTAAGTAGAAATTATGGATAATAAGAAAACTACATAGCATTAATTACTTTTTTATACAAAGATTTACTCTAGTCAAGTACCTTATGGGAAAAAATAAGGGAAATTATTTTCTAAATTACACACTTATAAAGCGAATTATCGCTTGTAATTCCCAATAAAAGCCTGTATAAACAAATATATACATATAAACGCTATAATAAATAAAGGAGAAAATTATGGTAGAACATAAAATTATTAGTTTAGTATTGTCTAGAGATAAATGTAAAGATTGTGAAGCAAGTTTGCTTGAAGCTGATTACGATCAAGATGTAGATGGATTAGGATTAGAATCATCAGTTAAAGATTGTATCGTATGTTCAGCAAACTCTGAGGATGAGAATGATTTTTATTTGGATATTTTGGATAAATTAAATTGTGCAGTTTGTGATGAAAAAGCAAATATAAAAGATGGAGAATTTAGGCACGTAGATTCATACAGAGATAATCGTTTAAGATTCAGTTGTGATGTATGTTCTAAATGGAAATTAATTCAAGATGCTGAAAATGATGAATTATTCGAAGGAGATTATTTAGATAATAAGTTATTTTTCTTTCACGATGAAAGATTTTTTACAGGATGTAGATTTGATAATAAATTTGAGCCTACAGGATCATCAAATAGTTTTTTCAGAACTGAATCAGAAGCTATAGAAGATGCAAAAATTGAACTCGAAGAATGCGAAAATCCTGAGTTAGCAGAATTTGTAAATAATTCTGAAGTTGGAGATGTTCAATATGGAGCAGAATTTAATTCAAATATTGATGTTTACAGAATCAGATAAGGAGAAAAAAATGGTAACACTTGAAAAAGAATATCAAGATATCTTAGAAGGTCTTGAAGCTATAGTAGGAGAAATGCAGATGAATAAAATTAATTTATTAGATGCTATAGATTTGATAATTTCTATGGCTAAATATTATGAAAGACGGAAGATATCATTATTTAATTTTTACAAAAAACCTATATAAGATAAGGAGAAAATTATGGTAGAACATAAAATTATTAGATTAGTATTGTCTGGAGATAAATGTAAACATTGTAAAGCAAGTTTGCTTGAAGTGGATTACGATCAAGATGTAGATGGATTAGGTTTGGAATCATCAGTTAAAGATTGTATCGTATGTTCAGCAAACTCTGAGGATGAGAATGATTTTTATTTGGATATTTTGGATAAATTAAATTGTGCAGTTTGTGATGAAAAAGCAGATATAAAAAATGGAGAATTTAGGCACGTAGATTCATACAGAGATGATCGTTTAAGATTCAGTTGTGATGAATGTTCTAAATGGAAATTAATTCAAGATGCTGACAATTTCGATATTACTTTGTCATGGGAAGATGATGGAATTTCTAAATTATTTTTCTTTCACGATGAAAGATTTTTTACAGGTTATAGATTTGATAATAAATTTGAGCCTACAGGATCATCAAATAGTTTTATATTAACTGAATCTGAATTTATAGAACAAATAAAAAAAGAAGAAATTACAGATACAGATGCATTTTGGTATCACGAAGTTGGAGATGTTTGTACAGGAGTAAAAACAAAATATAATGTTGGATCAGTCAAAGTAATCAGAATTAGATAAGGAGAAAAAAATGGGATATACAAATAATTGGCATCAAAAAGATGATTTTACAGATACAGAATTTAATAAATTAGCAAAACATACAAAAAAAATGATTAAATTTTTTGAAGAAGAATTAGAGATAAATTTTTCTCAGAAAGAAATAGTATTTGAGTATTCAGATAAAAATCTAAATTTTATTTCTTTCAATGGAGATAATGAAAATGATTTAGATCATGAAACATTTATTTTTGAGCAAATAAAAAGAGAAAAATATGATTATGAAACTCAGGATGATTATGATGATTTAGGAGCATTTAATTTCTGTAAAACTAACAGAAAACCTTATGATGCTCTTGTATGGAATATTCTTAGGAAGGCTTATCAAATAGCACCTAAGAAGATAAGCATTGGGAATGATGATGGAGTAAGATTTCATGCTCTATAAAATTATAAATAATTCTGAAAGAGCATCCAAAATTTTGGATGCTTTTTCAGTTAAGAAAGAAGGATAAAAATGGTAAGAACATTTGAATTAGATGAGAGAAAAATAATAGCTACTAAAATGAAAGATTTGAGGCTAAAAGAAGGATGGACTCAAAATCAATTAGCAGAGCTGATAGGAGTAAGTTTTCAGACAATCCAGAAATATGAAAATGGAAAAATAACTCCAAATTTAGAAGTAATTTATAAATACTGTACTGTGTTTTCATTAAAAGGAGGATATTTTTTAACAGGAGTTTTGCCTCTAAATACAGGAGAAACTAGCTATGCTGATAGTAAAGAAGATGTAAGGAAATCTCTTAGAGAAATTGAGCAAAAATTGGATGCTTATGAGCCACTAGAAATTCCTGTATATTCTCAAAAAGATCATAATCAAGAGATAAATCAAGAATTAGCTTATGACTTTATTTATTGGAGTAAAAATAAAGCAGATGGAAGAAAAAATATGTTTGTAATTCAAGCTCAAATGAATTGTATGTATCCTACAGTAATGCCAAATGATAGATTAATAATTGATCCTGATTTGGAAATTTCTGAAGGACTTGCAATCATTCAGCACAATAAACCTAGAAAAGCATTTGGAAGCGTAGGATCATCAGTAGTCAATCTTGTACAAATAAAAGGAGAATTTTATTACGTCAATAATAAAATTGAAGGTACTCAAATTTCTATGAAACCTAGAAAACTGAAAAAAGGAATGTATACAGGAATGGTTATTCAAACAATGAGAGGTATTCAATATAAAGGTAGAAATACTATGTATCATGATTTGGAAGTCTCTAATGAAGGAGTTTTATAATGGCTAAATTACACAAAGAAGGCACTATAACTAAAAATGGTACTCAAGGTTATATTGCAAGAATGAAGAATCCTAAAACTAATAAATTTATTTCTAAAAGAGCAAAGACTAAAGATCAAGCTGTGCAGAAATTATTAGAGATAAAAAAGATTATTAAAGATGAAGATACTTTAAAAGATAAAACTTTAACATTTTCCAGAATTGCAGATGCTTTTTTTGAAATGAGAGATAATGAATATAAAAAAGGTATTGAAGGAGCTAGATACACTACTAGAGTAAAAAATAAATCTGAATTTGCAGCCATAAGAGAGAAGTTTGGAAACGTAAAATTATCTAACATGAAAACAGGCTTTTTTGATGAGCTGAGATATAGTTTAGGATATTTAGGAGAAGCTACTGCAAAAAATAAACAGGTTTTAATTATTATGATTTTTAATTATGCAAAATCTCTAGGATTAACAAATCCTCCGTTAGATAAATTAGTTGATAATTTTTATCATACTAAAGTTAAATCTGATATAGCTCATAGAGATAAAAAAATAATTCAACACGCTTTCGAGCCTCATGAATTAGAAATAATTTTTAGAGAAATAGATAATTATTTTAATGAAAGAAATTTATATCCTTCTTTGAAATATGCTTGTTATTTTGGATTATTTCAAGGCTTAAGAATTGAGGAAATAGGTGGATTGCATTGGAGAGATATTGATTTTGAAAATAATGCTATACACATAAGAAATACTGCTACTCAAAAAGGAGGATTGACTACATATACAAAGACAAAAAAATCCAGGAGAACTATTCCTATTTTACCTGCTTTTCTTCCATTATTAAAAAAACTAGAAAGAGATAGTTTAGATTGGGATTGGCACAATATGAGTAAAGATTCATTAGTATTGCCTAGAGCATTATTTAGACAACGTAAAAAAGGCAATTTTGGAGCAAATAAACTGTATATAGATGCTACAGTAGTACAGGAGTTTTTTCATATAATTTTTCCTAAAGATAAATTTCCAAAATTTTGGAAGCATGATGGAGTTACTGAAAGAATTATAATTAGATCACATAATTTTAGAAGGACCTTTGCTACAAATTGTGCTGATTCTGGAATGTTGCCTCAAGAGTTATCAAGAATCTTAGGTCATAGTAAAATTACCACTACAATAGATGATTATTATGTCGATAGATTTAAAACAAAGGAAGAATCTATGAGCATTTATAATTCTTACATAATGGAAAAAAACATTTTAGATTAGATGTAGATTAAGGAAGTCATAATAGTAGTTATTGTACATTGAAAGCTACTAACACAACGACTGCTAAACTCTCAAGCGATGTACCTCGCTAAACTAACTCCTCCCATAAAATTGCTTATTGGAGGAGTTTTTATTATTATGTATCTAACACATTGAAATTTTTAGGAGATAAAAATGGCTAAAAATATAGTAGATAAAAATTCATTTTATACAGGTAAAGAATTACACAATTTAAAAATAGCAAATCTTGAAAAAATAAAAGTAGCTGATAGACAAGGCTTGTTAGTACCTATAGTGATAGATAGAGCATCACATCAAGCAAAGGCTTTAAATGGCAATATATACGCAATAAAGTATGAAGATATGTCTAAAGAGGACTTTAAAAAATTAGAAGCATCTCCATATTCTAAAAAATTATACTATGGAGAGAACATAAATTTTTGGCTGCAAAATAGAATTGATCCTGATTTGGTTATTCCTGGATCTAAGAAAGGTACAGCTTTACGAAGATTATCTGATAAAGAGATAAAAGATAATTATAAAAAATGGTCAATTAGATTTGATACAGTCTTAGAAAAAAAGTTAGGTAAAGATTTTATTAAGAACTCTAAAATTAAAAGAAAAAAGTTTGATAAATTAGATATGGGAAATACAAAATCTACTTTTGAAAAATATAATCGTGGGGCAAAATTTATATAAAAATTAGTGTTACCTTTTTTGTTACCTTTTTATACAAGTAATTACAAGGTATTACGAATAAAATGTATTTTTGAATTTTTAGAGTTTTTTGAGATTGATTTACGTTTGAAACTTAATTAACACTTGCTACACCGCCGTAAAACTCAGAGTAAGCTATTTTGAGTTTGAAAAAAATTAGTGTTACCTTTTTTGTTACCTTTTTATACAAGTGTTTACAAGGTATCACGAAAAAAGGCTTCCATTAAGTTTGAATAGTAAAACTGCTCCAATAACTAAAAGACTTATAATTATTTCTTGAAATTCTGTAGTAAACATTTATCTCCTAAATCCTGGAAAATCATTATCTGATTTAAAATTTTTGTTTTTATTCTTATTTCTTCTTTTATTTTTTAATTCTTGAATTTTATCATCTTCTTTAAATTGTTTATCAAATTGATTTATAGTTGTATCTTCATCTGATATACCTAGAAAATCGCTATATCCTCTAAAATCTCCCATATATGCAATCTCAGGATATTTAGGAATCATCATCCCATCATCAGTTTCAAATCCATCATCTTTATCTCCAAATTCAACATCATTAGCATAATGATTTTTCTCTGTTAAAGTATCGTATTCAAAATCTTTCCAGGAGGTAACATCAGGAGAATTATCTTTCCAAATAGTTATATTTAATCCCTCTCCTGTAGTTGCATCCCAATATAAATTGTAACCTGTATCTTCTGAAACGTGATATCCATATTTTTCTTTAATAGGAATTTCTAATTGATCTTGAGTATTTATCATAGGCATTAATTCATTAATGGCTTTATGCATTGATGGATTTCCTTTATTAAATTCATTCATTCCTGCATATAAATTTGGCATTTTTTTCTCCTTTTTATTATTATAGAAATTATTTTCTAAAATTGCTTACTTTTGTAATTGTTTTGTAATTTGGTAAATTTTTTAAAGCTACTGAGTTAGGAGATTGTAAACTTATTTCAATTCTTCCTAATATAGCTTTTTGGAATCTAGGCTTCCTAGATTGCCTTTTGATTATCTTAACTGTTTCGGATGGAGTGTTACCTTTTTTTACTCCTGATCCTTCAGGATCATCTGATCTGGTTATTTTTTTATTATTGAAATCAAATTGATAATATTTATTATTTTCTTTCCATTGTATTTTTGAAGCAAATCTTTTAGGAGCAGCAATCTTTGATTGAACATCAATATTTGGAGTAGAAGTAGAAGCTGAATCTCCTAATCTTATTCTAGTTTTTCTTTTTTTCTTTTTTGGTTTTTTTCTTCCACCATCTTTTCTTCTTTTAGATTTTAAACTCTCAGGACCATCTTTTTTCTTTTTTCTTCTTCCTTCTCCATCATCTCTTTTCTTTTTCTTGCCATCATCAGATTTTCTTTTTCCTTCTTCTCCATCTTTTTTTTTGGATTCTCCTTCATCTCTTTTTTTACTTGATTCTAAATCAGATTTACTTATAGGAGCATCAGGACTTTTAGGAGCATCAAAACTCTTAGGAGCATCAGGACTCATTGTATCTAAGCTATCAGGTTTATCTGAAGATCCAGGAGCATCAGGATTTTTAGGAGCATCTAAATTATCAGGTTTATCTAAAGAACTAGCTAATCCAGATGTTGCATCTAAAGGAGGCTTATCAGCAGATTTTACTCCTCTAGGCACTTTACCTTCGTCAAGCTGACCAAATTCTCCTTTGCCTTCAGATACTATGCCTTTTTCTTTACCTCCTGATATGTCATCTCCTAATCCTGCTTTACCTGATTTAATGTCTCCTTCTGGAATTGAGCTTCCTGATCCTTTTCCTTGAGAAGATAAATTTGGATAATTCATTCTTAAAAAAGGATTGTCAATTTCGATATTACTTTTTGATTTTCCATAAGCATCATCTACTAATGCTCTATTTTTACTTCCTGGTTTCCATGTAGTTTTTATCCAATCTACAGATTTTTCAAAATTGAAATTTCCATCAGGATCAATTAATTCATCTAATTTATAAAGCCTTGTATATTGAGGACCTTCATTCCTTGCTTGTCTTACTGCATCTTCAAGTAATTCTTGACCATATCTTCCGTCAGGTAATCTTCCTTTGGTTTCTATTAATTCTTCTGCTTTAATAATTTTTGCTTCTATTTCAGATAATTTGTTTTTATCTAAAAAGAACTCTGGATTTAATTTAGCTGCTCCTATATTACCTGTATTGTCAAAAATATCTGCTGAAATTGTACCTCCTCTTTGAAGGCTATTAGCTAAAGCCTCAGCTTGAGGAGTACCTGCTAATCCTGGAAATCTTTTTTCAATATAAACTAAGTTTTTTTTCTTCTGAGCTAATTCGTTAATATCTTCAACTTGTTCAGCATAATTTAACATATTTCTCTTGCTAATATCATCTACAGGTACAAATTCAGCTACAACTCTTTTTCCTTCTTCTCTTTTTTCTAAAATATCTAATACTTCAATATCTTTTTTTGAAGCAGTACCATCTTGAACTTTATTTCTAATTTTTCTTTCAAATGTTGAAATATTATTTGTAGGAATTTTTGAAGCAATTTCTGTTTGTAATTTTTCTAATTTTTTTATTAATTCTGGAGAAGGTTTTTTAGTTATCCATTTTCCAATTCTTTCTCCTGCTAGAACTCTTGTAATATCATCTTGAACATTATCAATTTGTTTAGTTATATCATCTGAAGCTTTAAAAGATTTATATTCAGCCTTAGCTACTATTTGCTCAGGAGTAAGCATAGAATCTGGAATATTATTTTTTACTATACTTTGTCCACTAGCTAAGACTTGAGGAGCATTTTTTATACCTGCTGCTCCAAATTTCACACTATTTTTTAATATTGATCCTAAGATTTTCATTTGAGCTAAAGTAAACGCTAGATCAATAGGTCTAAATCTATCTCCTGATAAAGCATAAAATCTTTCTTCACTAAAATTTGGATCAGCTCCACCATATTTAAATGGATTTGCTGACATTCCTTCTGTTCTTTGTAATGTATCAAGATTTTCTTGAGAAGAAAAAAATATATCTCCAAATGGTAGATTCATTCTTTTTTCATCACTCATTCTCAATGCTCCGTATGAAGTAGGATCATCTCTTTCAACAAACTTCCAAACTAGATCATTTTCTCCATCTCCATCAACATCTTTTAATTCTGGAGTAGGTAAAATATTAACTCCTCTTTCAAACTGACCTGCTAAAGAAACTACATAATCATCAATATCAGAAATTTCTTTATCTTTATCAAAAATTGCAGATGGATCAAATACATTAAGATTTTTTGTATTTTTTGCCTGATCGACTAAATATTCTGCTCCTGATAAGGTCCATGCAATACCTCCTGCAATTTTACCTGTATATGCTACTCCACCAACTGTAGGAGAAGCAGGAGCATCGCCTTTTCCGATAATAGAGCCTAATTCAAAATCTAAAATTCTATTTTGTAAAGTAGGTTTTTGTATTAAAGGCTTATCTATTAAAGTTGGACTTTCTAATGTTTCATCAACTTTTTGAATATCTCTAGGAGTAATTCTTTGAAATGAGCCTTCTGGAACTTCTAATGTTTCATCAACTTTTTGAATATCTCTAGGAGTGAGCTGACCAAATGAGCCTTCTGGAACTTCTAAAGATTCATCTGTAAATTGAATATCAGCTTCATCAAAATATTTAGGTACATCTCTATTAAAAATATCTCCTGGTTTTTCAAGATAATATGTATACTCAGGTAAATCTCTATCAAAAATATCTCCAGAAGATATCTCAGGAGGCAAAGTAAATTCATCTCCTATAGCATCCCAATCTCTTTCAATATATCTTTCTCTTTTTTTGACTGATGCTTCTCTATCATCAAGAAATGGAGCATTTGCATCATAAAAAGAATTGAACATATCAATTTTTTTATCTACATCTTCTTCAATTTTTTCAAGAGCATCAAATTTTTGATTATATTGACTCCAAAATGAGTCATTTCTTTCGTCAGGAGTAAATGAATTATAAAAATTTTCTACTTCTTGAAATTCAGAATTTAAGTTATCAACATCTTTATCAATGTCTGCTGCAAATTCATCATAAGTTGTATTAAACTCTGTTATTTGTCTATTCAATAAATCTGCATCTTCTGAAAATTCTTCTGTTCTTTTTTCTAATGCTTCAAATTCTCTAGGATTTATAATGCCTTCAGCTTCATTTATATAAAAAGGATTTTCTCCTTCTTTTATAGGAGGAGGCTTTAATAATTCTTCTTCTCTAAATTCCTGGATCTCTACAGGATTTAATTGATAACTTTCAGCAGAAGAAATTTCAGAAAGAGGATCAGAAGGCTTTTCTAAATCATATTTTATAGGATCAACTTTTGGAGCTTCTTGAGTAGAAGCAGTTAATCCTGAGTTATAAGATTCTCCAGATGATCTTTCTTCATCAGTATTTGGATCATAAGGAATAAAATTATTTTCAGTTTTTTTAACTTGAGATTGCTTTCTTTCAAGATTTCTTTCTGAATCCATTAAAGGATCATTTACCATAGAAATCCTCCTTTTTTACGATTTCAAAGTTTTTAACTAGCAAATAGCCTCCATATAAGGTACTTCCAATAGCTAAGGTATACCATCCGTACCTTTTTCTTTTTGAAGCACTCTCTAATATTTCGTTATTTACGTTTGTTGCCATTTTTAACCTTTATCTGTTAAGTTCATATAATGCCCATGTTGTATCGCCACCAAAACAATATTGTGACCAACACCCAATTTTTAATCCTTGGAAATCTTCAAATTTTCTATCGTTACTTTGGAGACTACCTCCTTGAGTATTTCCTAAACTTGTCGCATTGCCTATGATTTGCCAAGCCGATACAATGTCATTCGTTGGATTTAATTGTGTCGTTTGAACGTATCCATTAACTGTATATTGTGCAGAAAGCCCAACTTTATAACTTGAACTAAATACAGAATCTTGAAATGGCGAAAAATCCATTATCATATTAGAAGCACTTACATAAGAAGTTATGCCTCCTTGCCCTGCCCCATAAGGATATAAAGGAACACAGCAATCAACATAAGTTACACCACTATTTTCTGAATAACCATTAGAAAAATAAACGTTGTTTGGTGCATATTGAAATGGCATATTTTGAGTCATACTCCAAACATTCTCATTAAAGCCATTGTTATTATTTGTAGTATCTCCGCAATCAGGTACACTACTTGCATAAAATAATGGATTCCAATAAGCGTTGTTTTGATAAGCCGTATTCATTAATTGCCCTGAATAAGTATCAAACTCCACTACTAATCTATAAGATTTATCATCGTCTAGTTTTCCAGCTTGAGTGAACCAACAAATATTAGCACCTGTTTGCGGTAATGAGCCAAATGCACTATTCATAATTACATTTCCACTTGCCACCAAAGTAACATCAGAACCACCACTAGGAGTAAAATATTCTAATGCAGTACCACCAGAATTAACTCTAATTTCTTGTAATGCCGAACCTGGAGTTATATCAGTTGTAATATCAAGATCACTAGCTGAAGTGTTCCCATTTCCATCAGTTTTCATAGGAGTATCAGCCGTTAATGTAACATCTGTTAAATTACCTGCACCATCACTTACGATAGGTTTATTTGCTCCAAAGCTCATAGGAATTAAACTTGTAGTTGTTAATGCTCCTGCTCCGTCAGTAATAACAAATTTATCAGCCGTTAATGTTGGAACTCCTGTTATACTTGTAAACTCTAAAGCAGTAGCTCCAGAATTTACGGATAATACTTGAGCAGCAATACCTGTTCCAACTGTTAAATCAGTCTCAGGATCAAGATCACTTGCAGTAACATTTCCTAAAGCATCTGTTTTTAATGGACTGCTTGAAGTTAATGACAAAGGATAAACATCCGTTGTGCTTTCATTTCCAGAAACATCAGTAGCCATAACCTTAGAAGCAGGTAAAGTAGCTCCTACAACTGCAAGTGTACCTGTAGCATCAGGTAAGGTCCATGTTCTATCCGATGTCAATCCAGAAGCATCGAAAGTACCTTTATTAGCAGTACCTCCTTTAAGACTTATATTACCTGTAAACTCATTATCCGATCCTATTGCACAAGTTGATTGAGCTTGTAAACAAGGACTGTTTGAGCTTGAGACAACGAAACTTATAGCTAAGATTGAAAAAAATAGCCCTAACTTCCCACTATCCAAAGGTATATATATATTATTTAATTTTTCTTTTATGTAATTCATTTCGTAATCTCCTTTCTAAAGATTTAATTTATTAAAAAAATAATTTACACGCTGATAATCCAACTGAAAATCCAACTGTAAAAATAATAGCTATAACTATTAATCCAATTAGATGCTGATTATAATCTTTTTTTTCTTCCATATTTAACTCCTTTCGTACCATTGATACGTTGAATAAATTGCGATGAAAAATAAAAACCATAGTACAATAAACCACGTATTAATTAGCCCTTGCATACTTCCCAGAACTAAAGGTAATGATGCTCCAAAAATTGCTATAGGAGTATTATTAAAAATCCAAAAAACGCCAATACCAATCGCTATTCCAAACGCTGAAAGCCAAAATGAATACCATACTGTATCAGGCATCCCTAAATCAGCATCAGGAGTAAGAAAAGATAACCCAATCATGTTTTGATTAGTTGAAGCTAAATTATTAGGATTCCCTGATCCATACCATCTACCAATAATGTCTGAAGTTTCTTGAGTAAAAATTGTACTTCCAGAAGCAGTTGCAGGTACTATTCTTGAAGCTACTACATTTATTCCAAATTGGTCTCGATTAAAGAAATAGTTTGCATTATGAGTATTTGTGCTAAATGAAATATCAGAAACTAATCCATCATAATAAGGATTTGATGCTGAAGTTTCACTCATATCTTTGGGATTAAATCCGTAATATGCTACAAGGTCTCCTCCAAATACCATATCAATAACTCGAATAACTGTATTATCCATGTAATTTGAAAGAGTTGTATTATAAGAAGCTCCAACATACATATCTTCAGTATTTGAAGTTAAAGTAGCTCCTGTAACTGTAGAAGCTGAAGTACCATCAACTGATAGATCCAGGCTTCCTGCATTTAGCTTAAATTCAATATATTCGTTTCCAGATGGTATAAATGTATGACTTTGTATAGTTGATGTATCAGAATAGCCTCTAATATAAATATCTCCTGTACCTGTAGAAGCTGAATTATTAACAATTTCTAGCTTAAATCCTTGAAAAGTAGATTCATTATATTTTTCTAAAATAGTATAAACATCTGATGACATTTCATTTTGAATAACATCATTAAACTCAACATTAATTTCAAAATTACTTTGGTTAAAATCATTATGGTTATCTACTTTTAAATAATCTAAACCTGTAAAAAATATTCCTTGATTTCTTTGAATATCTGTAGCTCCTAATAAAACATTTAAATTATTCGTACCTGATGCTGAAAGAGAAGGAAATACATACCATTGATTTGAAGATAAAGAATCTATATCCTGTAGTAATACTTGATATTCATCAACTAAAGAAGCCTGATATGGAAATATTGACCATGCAAATTTATCAATATAATTGTTAGATTGCCAATCATTCATATTAGCTCCCTCAAGTAATACAGGAAAATAAGATTTATTTCCTCCTGTATTGTTTTGAACAGATATATCAAACTTATAACAATAATCAGAAAGTGTAGCAGCACTCAGTTTACATAAAGGACTTTGGGAAAAATAAACTGTAAATGCCAACGTAAAAAGCATAATTGCTATAAACCAATTACTTATTTTTTTTGGATTTTCTCTTTGCTTTATTATCATCATCTTAATCCTGGAATGAAACTTGCCAATCCTCCTATCGAGCTTCCAATACTTGATACAAATCTTGCCATCAGCTCTGCTGATTTATATGAAAGAACATAAATTCCAGGTAATGCCATTATTAGAAGTAAATATCTAACAAATACATAGCCCATAGGAGCATCTTTATATTGAACTCCTTGAGAATCTATGTAGCAATTTCCTGTACCTGCTGTAAGTAGGTTTCCTGCTGAATTATATCCTGGATCTACATCAGTTGATTTTTTACATCCACTCCACCACGAATAATTTAAAGTAATTATTTTAAATAGGTTTTTTGTAAATCCTAAAATAGTACCTGTAGCGTCAGTTAAGAAAGTGAATCCTGTAGTTAATTTATTTACAGTATTTCCTCCTGTATATGAAGCAGTACCTGCAGCATCAGCTTCACTTAATCTAGCATCATAAATTTCATTTACCATCAGCTCTCCTGTAGCTACAGATGAACTGAACTGATCTTCACTCATTTGCCCTAATATACTTACCAATAAATAAGGTAAAAACAATGTTCCAATTAATCTTCCACTCATTATTCTGGACTCCTCCTCAGCCAATACCATGAACCAATTACAATAAATACAGATAAAGCAGTAAATACAAAGGCTATTGAAACTGCTCCTATGAAAATTCCAGGAAGCATCATCATAGATGCTGAAAGTATAGATAGTAAGGCATTTCTAGTTGTAGATATAACAATAGCTCCAACAAATAATGAAAGAACAATAAATAATAATCCTCCAAAAAACATAGGACTATTAAATCCTAAATATTCAGAAGATACATAGTTCATATTTTCAGTAACTCCAGAAGAAGTAGCAGTAGCTAAAATATTATCTTGTAAAGGAATATCGTAGCCTGTAGGAGTATATCCTTTGTTTGTTAAAGTTGATCCTAATTGAAAAACTGTTTTTCCATCAGAATTAACTGCGACTTCAACAATTCCTTGTAATGCTTCTTCTAAATAAGTTTGACCTGTAGGAGTAACCATGCCTCTTTCACTTACAAGCGTGTTTAGAGGCAATCCGATTTGGTTTTCTAGGTTATATAGTATTCCTGAGTCTGAAGATACCTCATTTGCTAATGCAGTTGTACCTCCTGTAATATTTGAAACTTGCCTACAGTTCCATGATCCATTTCCAGAAGGATCAAAATAATCAGAAGAATATCTTAAGCAAACTTTTCCAGGAAGTAGAGATTGATTAAATCCAAATGATGAAGAAGCAGGAGACTCAGCATATATTCCCATTAAACCTGCATCAATACGAGGAATTTTTCTGTTTTGTCTATGAATTGTACCTGTAGAATCAATGTACTCAATATATACATATCCTTCACGAAGTGAAAAAGGATAATCAGGATTTGGAGGATCAAGTTCACATCCTGTAGCGTTGATTAAATAATCAGATTTGCACCAAAATTCATCTGGTCCTGTACCAATATCTAAATCATATCTAACTAAGACTAAAAAATCATCAGCTCTGGAAGTTGCAATATTGTTAAATCCGATTGCTTCTTTGATACTTAAAGGAGGTAATGAGGTTACAGGAATAGGAGTTGGAGTTGGTACAGGAGTTGGCTGCTGAGCTAATAATGGATTGTTATTAAATGTTAAATTTATAGCAATAAAGCTAATTGCTAGAACATAAGAAAAATATTTTTTTTTTATTTTTATCATTCTAAAAAATTTCATCTAACTAACCTAAATACCCTTACAAGCCCATAAAAGAAAAATAATCCAGATAAAGCATAAACAAGCATTATTGCTATAGGTATATCTTTAGTAGCTGCATCTGTTTGAATGTCTCCTGCTAATATAAGGCAAGAAACTCCTGCTAATATGAGAAATGGAAATGAAATAACTAACTCCTTTTATAGTTTTTAGAAGATGATTTTGTAGGTTTAATCATCCTCTTTAATTTTTTTAATTCAAAATTCATATCATCATTTGTATCTTCTACTTTTTCAAATTGCTGAATTACAGAAGGACCTTTTCTTATAGCCTTCTTTTTAGTTGTTTTTTTTGGAGTTGATTTTTTACTTTTTGAAGGTACTCCGAACCATTTTTCCCATGTTTCATTTGCCATAATTTATTTCCTAAAATTTTTATTTCTTAAATTTTCTTCCTTTATTTGATGATTTTTTATTATAAACTCCTAGCCATTTTTCATAAGAAGTGGCTTTTTTAGGTCTACCTCTTTTACTTCCATAACTCCCTTTGCCTGAAGGCATATTAATCTCCTTTATTTTCTAAATTTGAAATCATTATCTGAATCAAACATTTTGTTATTATTTCTATCGCTTCTTTTTCTATCGTTTATACGATCTCGCCTGTAATCTTTTATGATCTCATCCAACAATTCTTCTCCTCTTATGTACGCATACATATTAGCTACTGCAGGAGCATCTCCTAAGTCTGTATCCACTTCTCCTAAATTATCCATTTCATATTCCTGAACTGCTCTAATAACGTCAAAGGCATCATCTCCCATAAAGTCTTTAGCGTCTTTATGATAAACCTTGAAATAATCTTCGTTGTACATCAGATTATGCAGATCATTATCATAAGGATTATCTAAAATTAATTCAACGTCATCTTCATCTCCTATTGCATCCATATAACCTTCTAAATTGATCTTTCCATGTTCTTTTATTTCATCATCCATTCTTGAATTTATAAAACTCATTTCAATCTCCTTTCATTGATTCTTTTTAGTAGGTATTCATAGGAGTAGAGAACCAAATAACTACTCCTATGAATGAGAGGTAATTCTATTGAATTAGCTTTTTGCTGCCTGAAATGCAATCAGACCTGCAACAGCGATACCACCAACTGATGCTACCAAAGGAATTAACTTAATTATAGCCTCTACATCTGAGTAGTCAGTGGAGGCAGCAGTAGCTGCAGCCGTAGTTGAGGTTATAATTGTAGGTAGCACAGCGAGGAAAGCAACTAGCACAACGACACTTAGTATAATTGCTGTAATTTTTGAAACTTCCATTACGAGTTTACTTCTTTCTCTGTTTTTACAGAATCATCTTTGAAAATTTGTTAGCTCAGACATTGACTAGCCTTTTTTTATTTTCATGATTATTAATAAACTGACTCCTACTCCTGATATTGAAGCAAGTAGTGGAATAAGTTTAATCATCGAAGCAGTAGCTTGATCTCCTGTAGCAAGTGTATCTGCTGAAGAAGTATCTGCTGAGCTGATGATAATAGGCATGATGCTTAGAAACGCTAATAGCGAAGCTATAGCTAGAATGATAGAAGCTAATTTTCTAAATTCCATAAATACTTTATTTACAAATTTAAACTATGCTTTTGCATAGTTGTAACTAAATCCCACTCCAACGACCAGAATTGCCATTAAGCCAACAACCATTAATAAATTCCATCTTTTTAAAACGGAGTCTAAATTAGTTGCAGAATTTACCTCTGCATTAACTTTGAAATATTCAATAGAAAATACATAAGATGTGCCATTAGATAATCCTGAAATGGTAACACTTGTCAAGTTAGAATCTAGTGTTGAAGAAGATGTCTTATCAGAAGATCCAGGAGAAGTTTCTGTGACTGTCCAATTAGGTGCAGTAGGCTCGTAAGCTGACTGATTACTCAAAGTAACTGTACAACTCGTTTCTGCTGCTCCTGTGGTACACGCTAATCCTGTATCTGTTTGAGCATCTGTTCTAAGTTCATTTACCTGCTTTGATATAGGACCGAGCATTATCGTCAAAATAAAGAATCCCATTCCTACTATCATTAAAGAAAATAAACTTCTTCCAAACATAAAAAAATATGCTTTCTAGATTCTTTACCTTGACAATATTAAAATAAATCATTTGAAAAATTAATGCAAATAGCAAGGATTCGTATTCTTATGCAAAATTCTTTCTAAAATCGTAAATAGATTTATCTTTTGATAGAGGTTTTCCGTAATATTTAAGACTTGTTTCGAGTTGTTTTAATTCCCAATTTACATTTAATTTTTTCTTCATTTGAGATTTAATTTTATAAATAGGAATTTGAGTTATTTTTTCTTCAGTTACAATTTCTTGAATAATATCTGCTATATCATCTTCAATATCTTCCTGCTTTTTATTCAATACATCTGTTTTATTTACTTGTTCTGATCTTATGATTTTTTTTGTATCGTATGATCCCCAGAAACGATGCATATTTGGATAAAACATTCTTCTAACTTTTCCAGGTTTTGTATAATTTTCATTTTGATAAACCCATTTGATTCCAACTTCCTTGCCTCGCATTTTTCTAGCTACTACAGGATAGCCTACAATGTCTGTTTGCATCTTTAAACGCTTATCTATCTCCTCAGTCTGACCTGCAAATAAAATAGTTAATCCAATTTTTCTCATCATAATAATAAAGTGTGAAAAATTAACTCTACCAAATCCCATAGGACCATAAGCAGAATCTTGAATTGAAGCTATCTCATCAATACACATTAAACCATTTTCTATCTTTGATTCTCCGTACATCATTCCTTCGATAATTTCAGCAAAATCGTATTGTACTAATCTTGATCCTTCTTCTCCTGGAATTTGCCATCCTGACCACTTAGGATCAAGAAATCCATTATGGTATATTTTAAAGTCATCATAACCTTCAGAAGAAGCATTTAAAAGCTCCTCATGAGCTAACATACTCATTGTCAAAGTTTTGCCAACTCCTCTACCTGCTAACAAGCCAATTAAACAGGAATCTTTATAAAAAAATTCATCGTGATAACCCATTAACCTGCTGCTCCTCCTCCACTATTTATATTTCCCATCATAGCTAAAATCAAAATTGCTCCTCCTCCTGCTAGTAACATCAAGCCTCCTGTTTTTAATGCTTCAAATTTTTCATCTTTTTTTGGAGTCATTATAATCTCAGTTGCTTTTTGTACTAATGATCTTTGAAGGTTTCCTGACCTTACAGGAGGATCAGGCTTATCAAACGGAAATACAGGCTGATAATCTCTATCTTTTTTATTTGAAAATTGAAGTACAGGAGTATATTTACCATTTACCATCCAGAAGAATCTTTGATCTAAATTATCGACATCTTCTTTTTTCCAATACTCTGTTATAAATCTAGTAACCTTATTATTTCTTTCAATTCTATAAACCTTAGATATTCTTTTTTTAGCATTTTTATAGAAAAGTATGCAAGTAGGAAGCATTGATAACACTATTAAAAAAAATCCTCCTAATGTAGAAAACATATATACATATATTCCAAATGAAAAAAATCCAAAAAAGGTAATTCCAATTATAATTTTTTCTGGTAACTTAAATAAATCTTTCAGCTTGATTTCGTGTTTCATCTTAAATAACTCCTAATAAATGCCATATA